>ENA-USYP01002598-USYP01002598.1-human-gut-metagenome-genome-assembly--contig:-NODE-2598-length-10578-cov-35.715265_pt1 | contig 10578 bp, 4 predicted proteins | sample MGYA00250065_ERZ773512 | MGnify/ENA primary metagenome ERZ773512 (study PRJEB29103, sample SAMN06112003) | human gut metagenome | biome: human gut; feature: ankylosing spondylitis patient; material... | reverse complement strand
ACTGAAAGCTGCTACTAACGATTCATAAATCTACCCTTAATCGTGTATTGAATGATAGTTGCGGATTTTAGGTGTATATAAGGTTTAAGAGAAATGATGAGGTTGTAGAGCCATCAACCATGGACAAACCAATGATCACTTACCTTAATACAGGTCAGTCGGACACTGGTTTCGTGGCATTCGGAACAGAGAGATGTGCTCAGTGCAAGCATGTACCAACCTGCAAGTTTGATACTATAGAGGTTGTTGCTGTAGATGAAGAAGGCAAAGAGTATATTGCCCAAACTGAGACTGCAAGAGAGTATATCCAGCTGTGGCGAAGTGTGAGCTATGGTGACACATGGACATCAACACAGAATGCCCAGAAGGAAACTGCCTTACTCTTCTCCAACCGATGTGCATTGAAGGATGAAAGTATTGCAGATGACGTGTACCGCCAGAGTTTTAGAGACCAGAAGTTTGGCAAGAGCGAGACATGGAACTGGTTCTACATCTATGACTCAGTTACATTCACAGACAAGAAGGGAAAAGAGATAAGCCTGTACAACCGTATAGGCTATGACCAGATAACAACAAAACTTTACTCTGACACTATCCATTACGTAAACGGTGGTAAGGTGAAGCACTACTATATAGACGATCCAGACGAATCGGATAACTACGACATAGACGAACTGCCACTCATTTTCGGATGGGAAGACGTGATTGTACGTCACTTCGCTACAAAGGATGACATCCTTAATGCTCAACCAGAAGAAGATTCAGTAGCAGAGATGGTTGAGTTCAAACAATCAAATGGACGATACCAAGAATGGACTCTGATGGACGAACCGCCATACGGAGAGGTACAACTTAGAGTAACCGTTAAAGGTCGTACTTTCCCTTATATAGTTATCTATCTGCCAAGACTCGATGAAGATAACCCTATCCGTAGAGATTATGAGACAACTTGCATTCGCTATCGCAAGACAGATAATAATGAGGACAAGATACAGGACTCTATCCCAGAGGATAAGAACGTTCTTTTCCCTACAGTCCCAGTTCGCTATGGAGAAGGCGAAGATTACTGCGAGGTAGATGTTTATCGTCCGACTTTAGTAAAGGAGGTTATGCTTGACGGAGAGATTATCGAGTACAAGCATGGTGATGAAAAGTTGCAACTGCCTTATATCTTCAAGGACAGAGTACAGATAAACGACTTCTCAAAGCATGGCTATCAGGCATACGAATGTAAAAATCTGTGCAGTATCTACTCACAGACCTATATAGATATAGAGCACAACCCAAGCATTGGTATGGCTGCATTGAATGCCTGGAGATTGGATAGAAAATTTGCAGGCAAACTACTGGATGCTATGGCTCCTGAAAGTTTGACTGTATGCTTCGGTAACGCCCAAAATAATACTGAATGGAATGAGCATGAAGCCTTGTTCTGGAATTATGACAAGAATAGTACACCAGAAGTTGTCGATCCAATAGAAGGGACTGACAAATATGACGTTGGCATCATATTCCAGAACCTTAGCAAGAACAAAGACCTTGTCTGCAATCTTGGAGAAGATCTTGATAATGACCCATGGGCATGGGATGATATTGAAGAATCGCCTTTGAGGTGCTTTGAGATTGCAAATGAAGCAGGAAACTATTTCTTCCTCATGAAAGCCCTTAGAGACCTGGCAAAGTCAGACATTGTATCTGAAATATATGAACCTCTGCTTGATTCAAGAGGAGGACAACTGACAGAACAAGATAAAACTGGACTTATACGCCTTGGCGAAGAGTTGGGCTTTGACTGGCAGGAAAACAAAATATACATAGAATAATAATCAGAAATCAGATATACAGTATGAATTTCTCTGAACTATATAAAAACAATCGCACATCGGTAGAAAGAGCTCTTGTAGCGATGTGGTGTGGCGAATCGCATAACGATAGCCAGCGTGCATACCAGAAGCAGATGAAGAAAATCATCGGCGAGATATTTGCCCCAAAGAATGCTGTTCCTGTAGTACAGTGTATGAACTCGTATGAGGCAGTTCATAGCGTGTCGGCAGAAACAGCAAAGTCACTTGTAGGTGGATTGTGGAGATTCCCATATTCTCCATACGAGCACCAGTATAAGTGCTGGGATGCATTGCTAAACAAGACGATCGAGATTGCAGGAGAAAAGAAGCCAATGTCTATCGTTGTAACCACAGGCACAGGTTCGGGTAAGACGGAGTGTTTCATGATGCCTCTTGTCCATGACTTGAAGCAACATGCCATGCCAGATGAAATTCAGGCTTTGTTCCTCTACCCTCTCAATGCCTTGATGGAAGACCAAAAGGAACGTTTGGAGGAGCTACTTGCTGGAACAAGCCTCACATATACTGTATATAATGGTGACCTGCCAGAGAAGGAACCTGATGAGCAAGATGCTTCTGATGATGCAATGAAGATGCGTAAGCGTATCGAGCAGGTTACTGGTGGCAAATATGCCTTCTATCAGCCAGATCCACATGAGAAGGGTTACTATGTGTTGGAGAATATGAAGTTTAGCCACATGGTATATACTCGTCAGATGGTTCGTAAGTGCCCTCCTAATATCTTGCTTACCAACCCTACTATGTTGGAGTACATTCTGCTTCGTGGTACGGATGCAAAGCTTATCAATGCAGGAAAGAAGAGTCTTCGTTGGGTGGCTATTGATGAGACTCATAGCTATACAGGTGCTGGTGCTGCTGAGTTGGCCATGCTTCTGCGTCGAGTACTTCTTGCCTTCAACGTTGATGCTCAGGATGTTCATTTCGCAACATCATCAGCAACCTTCGGTAACGGAGAAGACAAAGAGAAGGACGAAAGGGAACTGAAAGAGTTTATTGCTGGCATAACAGGTATCTCACCTGAGCAAGTTGAAGCCGTGGGAGGTGTGCGTATCGGTGAGAATGCTATTCCTGAAGGCGAAGATGCTGAAAGATGGAAAACCATCTTTGCTAAGGATTATGTGTCTCTGGATGAACTCTATCCACAGGAGGCAGAGATCAGCGATAAACTTCAGTGGCTTGACGAAATGTGCCAGCGTGAGGAGGAACGCTTCAAGGCTGCTGGCAAGAGTGTACCCGATATGAAGTTGAAGGTTCACTACTTCTATCGTGTACCAAACAATGGTTTGTTTGTCCGTCTTAACGAAGTAGCAGATGGTGCTTTCAAGATTTACACAGAGAATGCTATTGGCAAGCGTATCAGTGATGGCGAATCAAAGACAGTTGAAGAGAATCCGTTGTTGGAAATGAGTCGTTGTAAGCATTGTGGTGAATACGTTGCACTTGCAATGGTTGATACAGCAGACTGGACATACGAAGCATTGGCTACAGATGATAGTGACATGTTCGACCTCATAGATGCTGATTCTGATGATGAGTCAACAAAGAAGTATGCCATCTTCGGTCTCTCGAACGAGAAGAATGCCAAAGGTGACAATAATGTAAGTTTCAGAGTACTGCCAGGTGGAAAACTTGAGCCAATGACTCCTGCCGAGATTGAGGCAGAAGAAAGAAACTCACTCTGTAGCGACAAGAAGTATCGTCCTTGGCGATTAGTGGGTAATACACAATGCTGTTGTCCTAACTGTAATGCCAAGCAAACAAGAAAGAGTGATACGGAGAAAGACGTTGAAGGCGATGCAAATGGTAATATGGAAGATAATCGTCTGCAGAAGTTCCGTCTCTCTGCCGACTTTATCTCTCGTATGATGGCTCCTTCTATTCTCGATCAATTGGAGGAAGGAAAGTCAAAGACTGATGCTATTGTTCTGCACAAAGGTCAACAGTATATAAGTTTCGTAGATAGCCGTCAAGCTGCGGCTAAAGCTACATTGAAGCAGAACCTGGAGCAAGAACGTATGTGGTTCAACAGTATCATCTATCATGAACTATGCCGTAGAAAGGCAAACGGAATGACCAAAGAGGCTGCAATGGCTCAGATTATGGCGGCTGTTCAAGCAGATCCAATGTCAATGATGAAGTATGCTCCTATGATGGCAAACCTTCAGTCACCTGACCCTGCGGTAGTACAGAAGCAGTTGGATGAAATGTCTTGCAACTATATTACTTGGAGTGAAATAGCCGAGATTATCAAAAAGGACGAACGTTGTCCTGTATTTGCATCGGTGTTCGTAAAGCGTTCGGGTGATAGCGATGAGATTGAGGATGGTCTTCCTTCAGAAGAGATAATCGAAAAGTATGTTCAGAGCATCATGGTGATGTATCTGGCTCACCGTCCTGCATCTGCAGCATCTCCTGAAACCTTAGGTTTGTTCGAGACATGCTATCCAAAGTTGAAGGAAATCAAGTTGCCCCAGGCTGTTGAAGACTTCAACGATATTTTGGATAGTCCAGCCAATAGAATTACTGAAGAAGACTGGCGAAACCTGATGCAGGTTTACCTCGACTATACAGTCCGAAACAACCAGTCATTCTACTTGCGTATTCCTGGCAATGATAAGATAGACATTTTCTCTACTGTTCGTTTCGCAACAGAGAAGCCACGTCGTCGTCCTTTCAATAAACCTAAGTTGGAACAAGGAAAGGTATCTACTGCTCGTATCGTAAGATACTTGTGTGCTTTGATTTCACGCGATGATAATTCGCTGTCTCTCAATGATGCTCAGCACCAGTACTTCCATGAGATTGCTGCTGTGATTGATGCACTTTGGGACACACTCACGGGTCCTGAGTATGGCATCATGAGTGTCGGTATGCGTCTTGATGATGGTGGAAATTTCGTACCAGAGAAGGATAATGCTCCTCGTTTCAACCTAAATGACCTTTGCTTCAAGCTGTATGATGACGTTTATCTGTGCGATACTAAGGCTGATGTAGGTGAACATGCTGTATGTCTGCGTCCTATCGGCAATAACTTCAAGCGTTTCTCTCCTTACATGGAGGGAAGCACTCCTATCGAACTTAATGAAGACTTGCATGAGACTTGGGAACCATTCCCTTATTATGTCGGCTCAGGCAAGGAAGGTGATAAACAGGCTGTAGCTACTTGGGCAAAGACTCACAGAAGACTACTCTGGAACAATCATATCTGGGGTGAAGACGGTGTGTTCAGCGACCGACTGGAGGATATTCACGTATTCCCCAATCTCTTTGTGCAGCAGGAGCACACGGCTCAGGTAGATAAGAGTGTGGCACGAGGACTTCAGTCGAAATTCAAGGATCACACTATCAACATCCTTGCTTGTTCTACCACTATGGAGATGGGTGTTGACCTTGGCAACTTGGAGGTTGTAATGCTGTCGAGTGTACCGCCACAGCCTTCTAACTATAAACAGCGTGCAGGACGTAGCGGACGTAACAATAAGGTGCGTAGTGCGTGCATCACGCTGTGTGGTTCGGATGTTATCGGTCTTCGTACTCTTACTAACCCAATAGAAAAGATTATCAGCCGTCCTGTACGTGTTCCTACTGTTGACTTGAAGAGTCCTCAGGTGGTACAGCGTCATGTCAATTCATTCCTCATTCGTGCCTTTGGTGTGTTCAGCGAAGGAGCTAATGGTGGTAGCCTTGGACAGAAGGTTGCTGACTACTATACAAACTTTGAGGTTCGCCTTTCACAAGGTAAGCTGATTGTACTTAATGGTTCAAGCGAGGCAGATCCAAAGGACTTGCTTGGTAATCCAGCAGGAACAATGTACGAGCGATTCAATCAGATGTGCTGCAAGCCTCTGTCTGATACTCCAAATCTGCGTGAAGACCTTACAAGCCTCTTGAAGGGAACCGTATTTGAGGATCAATTGACACTTGTTATCAGAAATGCCAAGGATAATAACGAGCGTTGCTATTCAGAACTTTACAACAAGTTGGTTGACTACAAGACAGCATTTGATGATACTGATTCGACAAAGAATGATCGTTTCCGTATCAAATTGAAGTTGCAGTACTTCTCTGTATTGAATCAGCGATTGCTCAACTATTGGGCAACAAGCCGTTTCACACCAAATGCCAATATGCCAGTTAATGTGCTGACGCTTGACTTGAACAGCAATGGGAAGAGAGACTATTTGACTCCTATGTCATCGTCTAATCCTTCATACTCATTGCGTGATGCCATCGCTCAGTATGCTCCTGGCAATAGTGTTGCTGTGGATGGTGTGGTATATACTGTTCGTGGCATTGAGATTACGAATATGTATGATGACAATGTAAAGTCATTTAAGACTATATACCGCAATAGTGACAAGACTGTTATTGATGACCAGAATCTGAGCGCACAGATTAAGTGGAGTGTGAATGACAACTATGGCCTTGACCTTATCCAGCCTGTCGGATTTATGCCTGACATGAATGAGGATAAGACTCGTATCATGGATAGTAATGTATTCACTCGTGTAAGTGCTCAGTTGATAGATGCTGATGACTGGTCAAACAACGTAACCGAACCTCATTTGTTCTCTGTGCGTCCTAATAGTGATTCTGGTAATGCCAAGATTCTTTATTATAATGAAGGTAAGGGATATGGCTACTGCTTCTGCCCTCGATGTGGTAGAACTGTTATTGAGGATGATGTGGCAGATAAGGATGAGCCAAAGAAGTTCCCATTTGACTTCAACCCTGTTGTGCCAAAACGTAAGGAAGGTCAACCTGAGAAGCCAAACTATCACTACGCAATCACTGGTAAGGAGATGCGTAAAGGATGCGGATGCTCTAATGATCCAACCAAGATTAAGCGTAATGTCATTATTGGCGACTTGATTCAGACTGACTATAGCGAGATTCGTATTCGCCATAAGGGACAGAACAAATGGATGTCTGACAGAACCAAGGAAGAGAACCTGTTGTTCACTCTCGGTATAGTGTTCACTCAGGCACTTGTTGATATTCTTGGTAAGGAGCGTGGTGCTGTTGACTTTGCCATCATGCCTAATGGCCATCTTTGTGTATTCGACTGCAATCCTGGTGGTGCTGGTTATGCTAACCAGATGGCTAACATTCAGATAATGAAGGATGTCATCAAGGCATCTAAGAAACTCCTTCAGGAAGCAAAGGATAAGCGTTCAAAGGATATGCTTCTCGACAAGTTTACTCTCCGTTTCATCAAGTATGTGGATATTGATGCTGCACTTGCATGGATCAGCGAAGAGGAAGAGGTTGGTGATACCATTCCTCAGAACATCAAGGACGCATTCCCTGGTGCTTCACCTTCGCAGACAACACTCTATGACTTGCAGAAAGCATTCGCAGGTTCACACCAGAATCTTGTTCTCTTTGTAGATAATGACTTCAAAGAGTGGGATTATGATGGCAAAGAAACTGGTTGGCGTCCTCAGTTGATGAACAACTTTGTTATGAAGAGCGACACCACAACCTTCTGCCTGATGGAGTCGGAAAACAATACCATGGTAGAGCCTATTATGTCTATGATTCGCGAGTTCAAGGCATGGGCTAAGGGTGGCGATGCTAAGATGATGAAGAATCCTTGGGCTTCTGCCGGTCTTTATCCATTGGCTTACATTGATGGCAACCTCTACTTTACAAGCAGTAAGGAACATGCTCAGCTTAATGTTCAATGGGGTAACGAGACCATGTTCTTTGTTCGCATTGACAATCCAGTTGCTCAGGCAAAGACTATTGATACATCATATAAGCCATCGACCAAGTTACTGAAACTGTCAGGAAGCGAGTATCGTGAGATTAGTACAACTCAACTCGGCACAATACTCCAGAGCAAATCTGAAGGTCTTATTGATCAATTCATTGCTTATGCAAAACAAAGTGATGGATCTCTGACAATTACATATCAGGATGAACACCTGAAGAGCATTATGGGGATGATTCTGACTCTCCAGACTGTTGAGCACATCATTAAGCAGATAGACAAGAACTTCACCATTGAGTTCAAGCTTGAAATGTACCGTGATGATAAGGGCAAGACTGATAACATCGGTGCAAATATGCCTTCATCAGACTTACGTGATGCGAAATTAAAGCAGCTTACTACAGATTGGCTGAAGAATCTTAATTACAACGATGACATCAAGGGTGAGTTGATTCCTATTGTATCAGGCGATCGTCACTCTCTCACACACTGGCGTGAATTGTGTATCAGCTGCGGAGATAAGACGCTTTGCATTTATCCTGACGGAGGTTTCATCAACGAATGGTTCATTAGCCATAATAATGAACACTTTGATGCAAACTATATCACCGCAGATGAAAGCATCAACATCTTCCGTAATAAAGAAATTAAGTTTGACATAGCAATAGAAGACTGTTAAAATATGGCAAAAGAATTATTTGAAAGAATAGACAGAAAAGTAAGTAGCCTTCTAGACGAGGTACTGAATGGAAGTATAGGACTCCCTGATCTTCAACGTCCTTTCGTCTGGCCAGATACAAAGGTCAAAGATTTGTTTGACTCAATGATGAAAGGTTTTCCTATAGGTTATGAAACACTATAACCAGCAATTAATTCATACCATTTCAGAAATACTTACAGGAAAGCCGGCTAGAGAAATTCCCTTTTATATGCCATCAGATGGCGCACCTATTATCAACTATACGATATTACTCCGTAAAGGATTCTCTCCTTCCATGTGTCCTCCAAACACACATTTTCTGAATAAACCGCTTGGATTCTGGAAACAGAACAAATATTTCATTATGGGTACCTTGTCTTTTATGATATTACTGGCAATCGTATTCTTTTATCGTATCCATAGCCTGAATAGCATCAAAAAAGCACAGCAAAAAGAAATTGACGCAATGACAAATTATAAGAATCTGGTTAATAACATGCCCATTCTCTATATGCAGGAAGAAGTGCTTGCTGATAAAAATGGCATTCCCGTAGAACTGATTTACCGCAATGTGAATGCGCATTTTGAGAAAAACTTTTTCCGCAAAGAAGAAGTTGTCGGGAAAAAAGCGAGTGAAATATTTCCGGAATCAATGCCGGACTTCCTGCACTTCACTCAAATAGCCTTATCAGAAAATAAAGTAATAACATTCCCCTACTATTTCAAAAAAATAGATACCTTCTACGATATAGTACTTAAAGCAACCCGGCAAAATAATATGATTGATGTATTTTGCCTGAACAGCACAGAGCTCCATAAGGCACAACAAAAGCTAAGCACTATCAACAACAAACTCGCCATGTCACTTGACGTAGCTAATATCGTGCCATGGAAATGGGATTTGCGAAGTAAAACAATTTTATGCGACATCAACAAACCGATAGAACTTAGCACACAAGGAAAAGACGTTGCCGAAGAACAACTGGCAGTACCCGACTATCACTATTTTTCCAAGATATTTAAGGAAGACCGGAAACGGGTAGAACAGGCTTATCAGAACTTAATAGACGGTCATTCGGAAAAAGTAAAAGAAGAATATCGCGTAGTCAGCACACAAAAAGGATTTCATAGGATAGAATGGGTGGAAGCCCAAGCAGCCGTTGAAACGCGGGACGAAAATGGCAACCCATTGACTCTTGTTGGCTCCTCACTCGTTATCACTGAACGAAAAAAAATGGAGATGGAACTGATTAATGCCAAAAACCGTGCCGAAGAGTCCAATCGGCTGAAGTCTGCTTTCCTTGCCAACATGAGTCATGAAATTCGTACTCCTCTAAATGCTATCGTCGGTTTCTCCGGTATATTGGCATCCACCGAAGAAGAAGAGGAAAAACAAGAATATGTCAGTATCATTGAAAACAATAATACGTTATTATTGCAGCTCATCAGTGATATCCTTGATTTATCAAAAATAGAAGCAGGAACATTGGACCTGCACTATTCCAATGTTGAAATCAATGATTTAATGAAAGACCTGGAAAACATGTGTCAACTGAAACTTAAGTCGAATGCTGTCAAACTGGAATTCGTAGCTCCTGAAGAACCATGTTTCGCACATATAGAAAAGAACAGGTTATCTCAGTTAATTATTAACCTGGTGACGAATGCCATAAAATTCACCATTCAAGGTAGTATCCGATTTGGATACAAACGTCAGAACAATGAATTATATTTCTATGTGGCTGATACAGGTTGCGGCATTCCTCAAGATAAGCAAAAAAGTATTTTTGGACGTTTCGTCAAATTAAATTCATTTGCACAAGGTACGGGTTTAGGACTCTCAATCTGCCAGACACTTGTCGAACACATGGGAGGTAAAATCGGGGTAGAATCAGAAGAAGGAAACGGCTCTACATTCTGGTTCACTTTGCCTTACAAGCAAGCAGAGACTGTTAAGAAGAGCCTTCCAAAGGACATACAACCTATTGCCATAGAAAAGGATAAGCTGGTAATTTTGATTGCTGAAGATAATGAAAGCAATTATAAGTTGTTCGAATCTATTCTAAAATATGATTATATTATTCTTCCTCAGAGATGGTATCCTTCACGAATTTCTTGAATCCTCTCATGAACTTGTGAACGAGGCTGTTCTCTTTTCTGCGTTTTGCTTCTTCCTCGGCTTCCTTTTCAGCCAGGAGTCTTAGATCGGAAGAGCACACGTCTGAACTCCAGTCACCGATGTATCTCGTATGCCGTCTTCTGCTTGAAAAAAACCTACTCCTCCTCGTACCCCCTTG
>ENA-USYP01002597-USYP01002597.1-human-gut-metagenome-genome-assembly--contig:-NODE-2597-length-10580-cov-26.966676_pt1 | contig 10580 bp, 10 predicted proteins | sample MGYA00250065_ERZ773512 | MGnify/ENA primary metagenome ERZ773512 (study PRJEB29103, sample SAMN06112003) | human gut metagenome | biome: human gut; feature: ankylosing spondylitis patient; material... | reverse complement strand
TCCGGCTTTGCGCAAGATGCCACTCACAGACCTGCGACACACCATTGGGACGGGCGATTTATTTCATAAACAAACCAGCATTTGGTGAGCATTTTATATTGTTAAGTTATGGATGTTCTGCAGATAACGCTGTGGTGAAATAAGTAATTAGTTAAATAATCAAAAACATAGCTTAATATAAAAAATTAATTAATTGTACAAATTAGGCTAAAATAAGCTAAATAACAAAAATAATTGAAAAACAAATGTGAAAAAGTGCACAAAAATCGATAAATAGAATTGTTTATAGTGCCGAAATGCACAATGAAAGCCTTAAAAAGGTTAAAAAACAAGAAAAAAGTGTTGACTAAAAAACAAAACGATATATAATTAAATTAAGTTACAAAACAAAGTAACAAACATCAAAAGGAGGAAAATTCTATGAAATTAAAAAAGGTTTTATCAGTTGCATTAGTAGCAGTTATGACCATGAGCATGGCAGCATGCGGCGGTTCAAACAATGCAGCAGACAATGGGGGAGCAACAAACGGAGCAGCTTCTGATAACAGTGCAGAAGCAACAAATGATGCAGCAGCTACCGAGAGCAGTGATGCAGCAGCATCCACAGACGGATCTTTATCCTATGCAGACATCAAACTCGGTGAGGATTATACAGATCTGACAGCAACAATTTCATTATTCAACCACAGAACAGATCTTGAATCTGACGATTATAACGGAACAACATGGAAAGAGTATTTAGCAGCATTCAATGAAATGTATCCAAATATTACAGTTGAACTTACAACCGATACCAACTATGCAGATGATGCTTTGATGCATTTACAGTCTGGTGACTATGAGACAGTCATGATGATCCCGGCGGTTGATAAGGCAGACTTAAGCAATTACTTTATTTCATATGGTGATCTTGATACCATGAAGACCCAGATCAATTATGCAACTACATGGGAGTATGGCGGACAGGTTTACGGTGTTCCTTCTACAGCAACTACACAGGGTATCGTATACAATAAAAAAGTATTTGAAGAAGCAGGAGTTACAGAACTTCCAAAGACTCCGGAAGAATTTATCGATGCATTACAGAAAATCAAAGATAACACAGATGCAATCCCACTTTATACAAACTATGCAGCAGGCTGGACAATGGGAGCATGGGATGCTTACATCGGAAATAATGCAACAGGCGACAATACATATATGAACCAGAAATTAGTTCATACAAAAGATCCGTTCCAGAATTATGGCGATGACACTCATGCTTATGCAGTTTACAAGATCCTCTATGATGCAGTTGCAGACGGACTGATCGAAGATGACTTTGCAACAACTGACTGGGAGGGCTGTAAAGGTATGATCAACAATGGTGAGATCGGTTGTATGGTACTTGGCTCATGGGCTTATCCTCAGATGGAAGCAGCAGGCGAAAATGGCGCAGATATCGGTTATATGCCATTCCCGATCACTGTAAATGGTGAGCAGTATGCATCAGCAGGTGCTGATTACTCTTATGGTATCAATGCAAATGCAACAGATGATGAAAAAGCAGCAGCTATGGTATTTGTTAAATGGATGACAGAAAAATCCGGTTTCTCATACAACGAGGATGGACTTCCAATCGTAGCCGGCAGCACAGATACAAAACTTTCCTTCGATGGCGTAACATTCTTAGAGGATGAACCTGCATTAGCTGGCGAGGAAGATTTCTTAAATGAGATGAATGCAGAGTCTGAGTTAAATATTAACGCAGGTGGAGACAGTAAAATCCAGGCAATCATTGAGCATGCATCCAATGGCGATAAGACATTTGATGAGATCATGGACGAATGGAACACAGCATGGTCTGATGCACAGGAATCAAACGGAATTGAAGTAACTGAGTAATATAGTTCCACAAAAGGGAAGGGGAGGTTCCCCTTCCCGGATAAAAGACAATGGATGGTAAATATCCTCTGGGAGATAAGGCATTCCATAGTTTCCATCTTTTACAAGGTTGGCAATTATTTTAGGATCTTTTCTGTCATCCTTGAGCTGGCTGTTATCTTCAATCTCTTTGCTCTGCTTTACAGCATATGGATTTACCTGAACAACGCTGATTCCATTTGAAACCATACATGCAGCGATTGCAAACCAGTAGTGACCTGTTGGTTCAAGACCCAGCACTATCTGTTTTTTATCATTCTTTGCTGCAAGTTTCAGCACCCATGCCTTTGCACTGGCAAAGCCTTCGGATGAATTACTGAATTCAAAAGCTCCTTTGCTGAGTTCTCTTCCTCTGGTGTCAATTGCTCTGATATAATGAGTTTCACTGCCTATATCGCATCCAACGATAAGCATCTCTTCAGAGATGAAAGAGAGTTTGTCATTCTTCTCAAATTTGCCTTTTGTTTCCAGCTCACGCCATGTTGAAGCCTTAAGTTCCTGTTCAATCACCTGTACTTTCTTTTTAATTTCATCCTGTGATAAAACATTTATCACTGATTTCTTTGATAATGCTTGTACTTTTGCCTTTTTTGCTTTAATATTCATTTTAGATACCTCTTGTGTTTTTAGATTTCTTACCAACCGGCCAAGTCAGTAATAATCTAAATTTACTTGAGGTATTCTTTTTGGTCAATCCCTTTTACTCTTTAAAGTATACAGGAAGCTTCCATACCTTTTCTCCAAGAATTTATTTAATGTTTAAATATCTAAACCTGTTTGCATTTTTATCTATCATCCTTATTTTCATAAAAGGCTTTTTCACACCTTTCTTATAAATCATCCCACATTCACTATTGGGACTGCCTTCGAGAGTGATTTTGTCTATTTCTGAAAAAGCGATTACTTTTTCTTTTCCAAACAGCCATTTATATCTGATTTTTCTGTTTTCTATAGTATATTTGTATGTACATGTATGTATAGCTGATATGACAGAAAAAACTAGGCATACTACCCAAAACAGATATAAATCTGGTCTGTTATCTGCAACTACAATTGTCATGATTAGGAATCCTAAAAACACCAATACTGTTGCTATGGATACCCCCTTTATAGAAGTTTGGTCGATAAATCACAAATTGTTCTGTATTATTTATATCTTCGGGTGGTGTTAAGTTATAGAGTTTCATCATATCCTTTTCAAACCAATCTTTGAATTTAATAGAATGTTTACTTAATAACGTAAGTCCTATTCCGTACGCCGCAAAAATGGATAGCACAATAATCATTATTACAAATCCAGTGAATGCTCTGGGCTCATTAATATTGGATGGTACAAAGAAAGCAATTAATAGCAAAATTGCAATCAAGCTTAAAGTACATCCATAAATAATACGCCCCATGAAAGTTCCTATTTCTGTTTCTTTCTTTTTCTTCTTTTTTGTATCTTCTTTATATAATTTATTACTCATCTTATACCCCTTTTAAAACAAGCTCATTATGCATACAATTCCTATTACCAGGAAAATTGAGCCAAATCCATAACCGAACAATTTTGCTTTCTTTTCCACAGAACCATTGGGGAACTCTTTATCATCAATGTGGATATAAATAGTTTTCTGGAAATTTAGATTATCAGCTATTTGGGTTACTATGGTTTCTTTTGGGGAATCATCGTATTTAAAGCAGACTTTTGACCCTTTTGGATATTTTGCAATTACCTGTTTTATAGTTTTTTCTGTACCAATGCAGTTAGATTTTCCTTTTATCAACTCTCCATCTAACTCAAAAGATACAATGATGCGAGGTAAGCAAGGTCTGAGTTCACCGTCGTCCCACGTTTCTGTCCTGACTTTTTCTACAATACTTTCTGCATCTTTCCATGTTGAGTAGTCTGTTGGCTTAAATAATTTGAATGTTCCAATAATTATGAATAAGCCTATGCTTATCATTACTAGACCACCTAATATCATTTTAAGTTACCTCCATGTTTCTATATGCTATATCTTCTTTATATGAGATACGAAATTTTTATGTAATATTTATCAAGCAGACATTTCACCCAAAAATCATTTATAAAGAATACCTGTATAATTGTTCAACACATCATCTGGTTGTATGACATTCGATACCATCGAAATCTCCAGTTTGTAGATAGTATTTAAATCGCCAACTGCTCCTTCAACCGGAGTATATCTGTCAATATAAACATTTGTCTTCTTTTTTGTCGTAATAGCCAATGCCACATAGTCATCCGTAGTAACCAGTTTATAATAAACATCTTCATCTTGAAAACTCTCACGTGCTCTGCTCACTATATTAGCAAAATTATAACGCTCGGATTCCTCTCCTAATGGTTCTTCTCCACCATCAATTGCAGTCTGAAGTTCTTCAAGTACCTTCACTGTTCTGTCGTCATTTTTTCTGTTGTCAGCAATTGACTGAATAGTGGTTCCCAGACAGATTACTAGAATGATAACAGCCATAATAGCTAATGCTGAAACAGCTCCGATTACGATTTCTCGTTTCTTTTTCTTCTTTTCCATCTCCGTTAACTGTGTAGCTGCAAACTGCCGCGAAAAAGTATCAGCATGCTCATTTCCATAGGCAATAAATGCCTCTTCTGTATTATATCCTGGATACATCTGGTAGATCTGGTTTTCTGAACAAAACTTCTCCATCCGCCAATAAAATGGAATATACCATGAGGTATATTTTCTACGTCGAACAAAAAATATAAGCAGCCCTATTACAATTATAGAAAAATATCCTGTCATAAGAATTGCGTCTTCCAATCCTTGTATACGAGAGGCTTCTTTCTCCGGTATAACTGCGATGATACTGTAATCTCCACTATCTTCATCCTTAGACCAGTAAGTGTTAAGACGTCCTCCGTAAGACCATCCAGTGGGATCTACCCCAAGATCAGTCAATGAATAGACAACGTGCTTTCCTTTATTCGGATCCTTAACAGATAATGTAAGTCCATCCTCCTGAACTACACCTGTCACAGTCATAGTTCCTTTTAATTGCTGGCCTGTTGCAGCTTTAATCGCATCAAATCCAAGACCAAACCCAAAAAACCATACACATGTAAGAACAAAATTAAGAACAATAAAACGAATCAAGCTTGCCCAAAGATTGTATCTCAAAGATTTTTCTAACTGTTCCTTTTCTGAAGAAGGGATGCCTGGCATGGTAATATACCAGGAAGCAATCATTTCTCGTCTTGTTTCATTTTCATTTGCGCGTTCGATATTAGTAGCATCTCGTACAGTTGTTGCCACCCCCATAAGCACACTCCTTTCACATATTTTAACTATTCATACTTAACCTCTTGATGCCATTATACAAAACAATGGTCACACGAAGATAGCTTTGTGAAAACTGCATATTGAAAGCGCCGAAAATTGCATATTTTCCCTCCGTATCTCTATTTTATGGCAATACTAACTTTATCTAACCAATTCTCGGTTAAATCAGTGAAATCCCCTAAACATTTCCTCATCTATATAACAGCCAGCCTTGTCATACTCCGTGAGATTTATGGCACAGTCAAACGAGCCTATCATGCCCTCTATCGGCTGTATAAATCCATTCCAACCCTCGCCCTTCATGCCCTGTCGCAGCCTCTTCCAATCTGTAAACATACGCACCGCAGGACGACCATGTTTACCCTCAATCGTAGCCATTGCAATGGTCGTATCCTTCTCAATTACCACCTTGCCATTTTCGTCGGGACTTGGCATATCGTTGTCTGCCTTCATTGGAATTAAAAACTTTGCTTTCACAAGCTCTCTCGACATGAAAGAAAAATATAGCTTATAGATCAGCTCCTTATCCGGTGTATCTGGGTGTCCAAGCTCCGCTATCAGTAAAATCCATCTCTCCAGATCCGGATTCATAACCGGTCTGTTTATCTCTGGAAGATTGCTAAAATCCGGCTTTTCGACTATCTTCTCTGCCGATATCGAGGTATTACTATTGACCACACGCACTCCGCAGGCTCCATTCATATAAAAAATGCTTCCAAAAAAGTCGCTTATCGCATTGCTCTGATCGTTTTTTATCTCTCTTATTTCGTATTTTTCAGCTGGGAATGTTGCTCCTATCACATCCTTATAGGGTCTTGTGAGTATCCATATATCCGGTGGTGTACACATATAAGTACCATCTTTCTGATCAACCGTTTCTGAAAACATGGCTGGTTCACCGGTTATTTTGCTGTATACACAATATATCTGTGATACAGAGAGCATTTTTGTCACAATTGCCTCTGCAAGCTTTGCTATCTTCTGCATATCCTTCGCTCTATCTGCATCAGTAGCTGTCGGCAGTACCTTGCATCTATACCAGCTATACAGTCGCCACATTTCTGCACCGTCCGTGATGCTCATACGGTCAAGCTCGTCCTGTGTCAGCTCGATCTGTCTGTGAAAGACCATCTGATTACCCAACGCCTTCACATATGCATCATGAACATCGGATACGCTTGCCTGTCTCGAATAAAGCACAGTACCACATCGAAACGGAAAATCTGCCGCGCACTCCAGCTTTAATCCCACATGACAATCCTTGGCCTCATCTGCCCTTTTCCCGGGTTCAAGCTCTATTCCAAGCACTGTCGTCAGTAATATTTCCCCCTCCTCGTCATCCGAGAAGTTGCTTACGTAGACTGCTGCCCCCACTCTCACAGTTCCCTTCACATAGCCCACGACCACAATATCCTTTGTGTTCAAGAGAGCAAACCTGTCCTCGACTCCAAGCACAAAGCTTGCCGGCTCATCATTCTCCTTCTTTTTAAACGCATCAAAAATTCCCATAACTTGATTTCCTCCTCTATTCTCTTTTTGTTTTCATAACATTTCCATTTTCGTGAACCATCTTGAAAACTAATAATACTTCCTATTTTCAGGATGTTCTGATACGATTCTGGACAAACAAAAGTAATATATCCTTCTGCTGATTGATTTTTGTAAATATTATCCACGCCTATATATGTATGTAATCCTGTTGTCAAATAGAGACCGCCACTATGAGCTGGTCGACATCCACTCCATAAAAAATCTTTTCCCGTCACTGTAATTTTAGCTTTAATATCTGGTATTTCTAACTGATTCATTTATCATCCTCATTCCCAATAAGAATTCACTAAATCCCACGCTTCATCCTTTGGTGTGTGATTTACCAAATAATTAATCATATATTGTTCCGTTTCATCGTTATGATAGAGCAATAATATTTTTATAGCACTTTCCAATGGTAATCTTGGGAGATAGTCATCCTCGTTATCCATAACTAATTTTGCGATGGTATGCCCACCCTCTGATCGTAAATCATATAAATATGCCATCAGACGACTTAATTTGAAAACATTATCCTCATTTCGTATTGAAATAAGTTTTTTAGCATATTCAACCACATCCCCTTGAATATCTATTTCTGCAGTAATGATAGCTGCTAAACTATGTATCGTAGGATAGCATGTCAAATATCTATCAGAAAATTTTCTACCAGTTATATTATAAACAGGGATAGGAAATTTTTTCTCTTTAAATCCTTTCAACGGCTGATAATCTTTTAATTTAGTACCTTTTTCAACCTCAACTTCTATTCCAGCAAATCCAACTTTACTAATCAATGTATTTCCTTCATTATATTTTGTACCATCTGCCCATCTAAAACTATCAGGAGAAATAATGGTAAGACAACTGAGAGATTTGCCTAACACTGAGGCTGCACATGCCTTGTGATGACCATCTAATAATGCACATACAAATCCCTCCTCATAATATGCAAGTCCTCTTGGCGGATTTTTACTTGTCTGAAATTTCTGTACATATTCATCCACTCTTTCTTCCTTGATTAATTCTGCCTTCTGCGTAGGATAAATATAAGCCGGAAATCCACCTGCTACACTATATAAATGAGAATCATAGTACTCACTGCATGTAGCTTCATTCGGTGTTAACTCATTGGGAACAGAATAGAAAAAATTACCTTGTCCATCTGTTGGAAATAGTTTTGCATCAGCCAAAACATAATAGCCACTAGTTAACATCCCAAGTAATGGCTTAATTTTCTCAAATGATTTACTAATTCCTTGATAATCAGAATTCATCACTTCTCTAACTCTTTTCAATTCAGGTGAATCTATATTTTCTATTCCATATCCTGTTGCTAACATTCCTGAACAAGTAGGACAAATTGGATATTTCGCCTGTATAATTGGCTTACCGTTCAACAACAATTGAGAATAGAAATCATATTCATCATCTTCTTCACTAATTCGATGTGTAAATGAACCTTTACCATTAATCACATGAAATATGACAGCTTCATTGCACCACCCAATATTAGATACATCTATATTCTGTATCATTTCTACTCTTGTTCGATTTAATATCATTTTTAGTCCTCCATCACAACATTTTTACTACAGATAATTCTCTACAAATCGACTCACGATATCCCTCTTCAATCCGGAACATCGTTGCTGGTGAACAAATTCCTTCACAAACCTGTGTCATGGACAATCCATACTTCTCCCGATAATACGACAATGCAATCCCTACCGTATTTAATTTCATCTTCTGCCCCTCTAAAACTTTTCTGTCAGGCAGCAGAATATAAATTCCATAAATATTCTACTCCTATAAAGAAAAACCTGTTATGTTTTCTCATCCACACATAACAGGCTTTCTGGTACTACACTTATTTCTCCATTGCTTCTTCCGGTTTCTCCACTGCGGAGATTGCAGCTTTCTGCATCGGGATACGGCAGTTCTTGTTATTACCGAACTCAACGATCACGGTATCATCTGCGATATCGATCACAGTACCGTAAAATCCGCTTGTTGTCAGTACGGTATCACCGACTGCAAGCTCTGACAGCATTGCATTTTTCTTCTTTGCTTCTTTCTGCTGCGGACGGATCATGAAAAAGTACATGAAACCAAATAAAACGACTAACCAGATAATCATACCGCCCCAGCCTGCTGCTGTAGATGCGGATGAAGTGGATGCTAAAATTGACATCTTCTCAGTTCCTCCTAAATTTAATAGACATTACAATACATAATACACAAAATAGGCTTTTTAGACAAGCACTTTGCCAAATTTTATGATTAATTTATTTTTAGCCATTCTGTTTTTCTTTCTCGCGGTTGATCTGTCCCATACCGTACAGCTTTTCTTCCTTATAAGAATGGAATCTGCCTTCATCGATGGCATCGCGGATCTCTTCCATCATTGTATTGTAAAAATACAGATTGTGGAGCACGCAGAGTCTCATACCAAGCATTTCTTTTGCTTTTAACAGGTGGCGCACATATGCCCTGCTGTAACGGCGGCAGGTCGGACAGCCGCAGCCTTCCTCGATCGGGCGCATGTCTTTTTCATATTTCTGATTAAAAAGATTGATCTTTCCCTGATTGGTGTATACATGACCGTGACGTCCGTTTCTGGTCGGATATACGCAGTCAAAGAAATCAACGCCGCGCTCTACGCCTTCTAAGATATTTGCCGGAGTACCGACGCCCATCAGATAGGTCGGTTTGTGAAGCGGCAGATAAGGCACCGTCTCATCCAAAATATGGTACATCTCCTCATGCGTCTCGCCGACTGCAAGTCCGCCGACTGCATAGCCGTCTAAATCCAATTCTGAAATACGTTTTGCATGATCGATACGGATATCCGAATAGATAGCGCCCTGATTGATTCCAAATAACATCTGATGACAGTTGACCGTTCCCTCCTCGGCGTTCAACTGCTGCATTTTGGTTTTACATCGCTCTAACCATCTGGTTGTCCGCGCCACGGAAGCCTCCACATAGCTTCTGTCTGCAAGTGCGGGAGCACATTCATCAAACGCCATTGCGATCGTAGAACCAAGGTTCGATTGGATCTGCATACTCTCTTCCGGTCCCATGAAAATTTTTGCACCGTCAATGTGGGAATGGAAATAAACTCCCTCCTCCTTGATCTTGCGCAGCCCGGCAAGGGAAAATACCTGAAATCCGCCGGAGTCCGTAAGAATCGGACGGTTCCAGGACATGAATTTGTGAAGTCCGCCAACTTCGCGGATCAGCTTGTCTCCGGTGCGGACGTGCAGGTGGTAGGTGTTTGACAGTTCTACCTGACATTTGATCTGCTCTAAGTCCTCGGTGGATACAGCTCCTTTGATGGCAGCAACAGTGCCGACATTCATGAATACCGGGGCTTGTATATCACCGTGGACGGTGTGAAGGATGCCGCGTTTGGCACGGTCGTCCTGTTTTAGTAGTTCGTACATTGTTTATAATCTCCTTTTTCCTTGTTGTTTTTATGTATAAAATGGGGGCGAATTTACTTTTTTGTGGAGTTTCGCTTTGGTTATTTTTACTTGTATGAAAATATCGTCTTGCAGCAGATATTTTCCATATTCTTTGAGCATTATCTGTTTTTACCAGATAACATATCCAGCAGCTCAAAATAATTCTCAAATGTTTTGCGGCAGCAGGATGGGTTATCTATCACGATTCCATCCACCTTTAAACCTAAGAGGGCAAATGACATTGCAACACGGTGATCTTCATAAGTGGATATGATTCCCGGTGCCGGAGTACCCGGCTTAATCGTTATGGCATCCGGTTCTTCGGTACATATGATCCCGCGCTTTG
>ENA-USYP01002595-USYP01002595.1-human-gut-metagenome-genome-assembly--contig:-NODE-2595-length-10593-cov-37.926778_pt1 | contig 10593 bp, 8 predicted proteins | sample MGYA00250065_ERZ773512 | MGnify/ENA primary metagenome ERZ773512 (study PRJEB29103, sample SAMN06112003) | human gut metagenome | biome: human gut; feature: ankylosing spondylitis patient; material... | reverse complement strand
AGCAGATTATATAAACGGAGACACGTATTATCAAACCCGGTATAAAGACCATAATCTGGTACGTACCAAAGCGCAGTTTGAAGGAGTATTTGATGGTGTTTACAAATGTGACGAAAACAATGACAAACGTTCAATTCAAGGGAAATATCGAATTACATTACACACACATAACTCAAACAACCCTTTAGACTAAATTGAACAGAAATTACAACTTGTCTTTTTAACACAAGCAGATAACGCAAAATGAATATTCACTTTTATTCGTTTTGCGTTATTTTTGCATATATAACACTACATTTGACGTAATCGCTTCTTTCTATAAATTGGTATAAAAAAAAGTGTTGAGAAATAAAAAAGAGGCTTGATAGTCAATATCTTGCCTCTTTCATCAGTCGGGGTGACTGGATTCGAACCAGCGACCACACGCCCCCAGGAGCTGATTTTAAATCTTTACATTTTTCTATCTCTTTGATTTTTAGAACTTATACTACTGAGCATCAAATGCTTATTTTCTATTAATTTTCTTCTTTTTGTTGGTAGTTTCGGAAAAATGTGTCATATTTGTGTCATTCAAACAAAAGCAAAATCAATGAAACGCTAAAAGTATTGGAGTATGGCACATTATAAATTCATGTTGTTAGAGTATAATGCAGGCAAGGATGGAAAAACGGCTGTAACTTTACGCATTACTAAAGACAGAAAGCGGAAGTACATTAAAACAGGCTTGCTTGCAACTCCTGAGCAGTGGAATACTGCCAACGATCGTTTTGTTACTGACAAGAAACTTGTGCCTAAATACAAGGAATATAATGCGAAGCTGTCTGAAATAGAAACTCGTGTAAATGCGGTCTTTCGTGATTTTGAGGTTGATGGTATTGACTGGACATTGAATCAATTTGAAGATGCTTTTGTGGGGAAAACTTCGAAAGGCAATGTGAAAGACTTCTCAAAAAATCTGACTGATCAAATGTGCTGTCATCCCTGATACGGCATCCGTCTACTTCCAGCTCCAATGAAACGGTCTCATAATGTCCGTCCTGTTTTAATTCTTCCGGTAATTCCCCACAACTGTCTATTACAATCTTATACATAGTATCCTCCTTGTTTTGCGAAGCAAAATGCGACTGTCCTTACATGGAGCAATGCCCAGCAAGCTGTGCAGGATTTTGCCTCCTTGTGATATTCATTATTATATCAAAAGTTTCTTTTTTCTATTACATGTAGTATTGATTACTACGTAACATTAACACAAAAACTTTACTTTGTATAGAGGATATTATGTTTTTTATTAAAATTTTATAGTCAGCACGTTCTGGTCGGAATCTTCCAGATAATATAAAGATGTCAGTCCTTTGCAGTAATGCACGATCTTCTGATCCGTGATAAAGTAGGTGAATGCCTGTTCGTACAGCTCCCTGTCTGCAAACCTGACAGAGCAGAAACCATCTCCCTGCTCATAGGCAGCCCGATATACATTTCCGATGCTGTCTGCATCCCATGTGTCAAAATAAAGATTTTCATGGACATAATAATTGTCTTTTACCGCCTGACACACCGGAACGATAATATCGTCATTCGGCTGATGCGTTTTCTGTAATTCCCCGGTCGTAACTGCAAAATAATTATAATTGATAAAAGAATCCAGCCCCATTCCATCGCCGCTGTAGGTGGCATTTCCCCAGGTCGTATCAATATAGTAATACTCTCCATCCAGCTTTGCCAGATTCCATGCATGAGACTGTCCGTCTGCCGTTCCGGCCACCACTGCACAGGGAATGTCCAGTTTTTCCAGAAGATACTGCGTTGCTGCAGCGTATCCCTGACAAACCGTTTCCCCATTGACAAACACACTGATGATGTTCTGATTGTCCGGCGCACCTGTGCTGTACGCAACATTCGAAGCCAGATAATCAAACACATATTTTGCCTTGTCATAATCCGGTGCTTGCGCATCGATCCCTGCCAAAATCTGACTGACTGTCTCGTCGATCTGTGCCTGCATGTCCATCCGCTCGGCATCCGTCATGGTAAACTTTGGTGTAAAATGGAGATCTACCAGCTTTTCCCCTCTGGTATACTGCGTGTAAGTGTAGCCCGATACCCAGAACAGTCCGCCGTGATCCGCCATCACCGAAACATACGCCTGATGCAGGACTTCGTTGTCTAACGTGCTCAGCGCCACATCTTCTTTTTCATAGAGAATCGCATCATAAACCTCGTCGTACACAGTGCGTACTTCCTCCGGAAGCGTCTGATATGCATAACAGTCCACAGACTGCTTTTCAACGGATGGCTCTTCCTGCTTCTCTGTTTCCCCGGAAACTGCTGCCTGCTCAGTGTCCGTCTCCTGTTCTTTACTTTTTACTTCCGTACCTTTTCCTTCTGCAATTTTCTCTTCCACATAATGGGTAATATTGGATAATTGATCCGTTGTCTGCTGACATCCCGAAAGCAGAATGAGTGCTGCACACGCCGCACTCCCTGCCACATAGGAAAAAAATTTTTTTCTCACCTGATTCTCCTGTCAAATGCATACTTCATGCTGTATGCATCTTTTTTTGCCTTTCAGCCAAAATAGGCGCTCACCAGATCCTTCAATGCCTGCTGGTCTGCTGCTGCCATCAGTTCTCTTGCAGAATGCATTGCAAGCAATGGGATTCCGATATCCACTGTTTTTACCGGAAGTAACGCTGATGCAATCGAACCTAATGTGCCGCCTCCTGCAAGATCTGAACGGTTCACAAATTTCTGATATGGGATCTGATCCTTCTCACAGATCTGCTGGATCACTGCGACCGCACCACAGTCTGTCGCATAGGACTGCGAGCATGCTTCCTTGATACAGAATCCTTTTCCAAGCACCGGCTTGTTGGTCAGATCCATCTTTCCGGCATAGTTTGGATGAATTCCATGTGCCACATCCACGGATAAAATCATGCTGTTGTACAGTCTGTTCCACACTTCTTTTTCCAGTCCGCACTCAGTCAGAATGCGTACCAGCATATCATGGAGCAGAATGGAACCGGCACCCTGTTTGGAACGGCTTCCGATCTCCTCGTGATCGAACAGTGCAATGAGGTTCATGCCGTCTGCCCTGTCGCTGTCGATAATCGCAGATACCAGTGCAGAACAGGAATTTAAGTTATCGAGTCTGGATGCAGAGATAAACTCATCGTTTAATCCAACAAACTCCGGCTTTTCTTTATTGTAAATGGTCAGCTCAAAATCAAGAATATCCTCTTTTTTCACAGCAAGCTCTTTTGCAAGAAAATCAAGAAAATAGTCTGCATCATCGGAAAGTCCGCAGATTGGGAGCAGTTCCGTCTGCTTATTTAATTCCACGCCCTTGTTCACCTCACGGTTCATGTGGATTGCAAGATTCGGGATGGTCATAAGATTTTTTTCAGACTGGAACGTGACAACTTTCGGTGTAAACACATCCCCACTGCGCACTGCAACTCTTCCGGCTACACCGAGTGGACGGTCGAGCCATGTATTTAAGATTGCGCCGCCGTAAACTTCCACATTCACCTGTGCGTATCCGTTTGTCTGAATATCGCAGGACGGTTTGATCCTTAAGCATGGGAAATCTGTATGCGCTGCTGCAATGCGGATCGCAGGCTCTCTGTCACTCCAATTCTGTGGTAATGTGAATGCAAACAATGTCGTTTCATGATGATTTATCACATATTTTCCGCCCGCTTTTAAGTTCCATGCCGTACCGTAATCAACCACTTCAAAACCGGCATCCGTCAGTCTTTTTTCGCATGCGCTCACTGCGTGCGCCGGTGAGATTCCTTTTTCCAGTAAATCAAATAAAATTTCTGTTTCTGTCATATCTGTTACCAACCTTTCCATCAAACCATAGACTTTTTATCTGCGGCTGCAAATCTGTATAATCATTCCGTATTTTGCATTCGCAAATCCTCTGTATTCTAGCATATTTTCTCTAATTTGTCATTTCAGTTATTTACAAGAAAACAAACCAATGATAAATTTATGTTGATACCATTTTCTTTTGGGAGGATTTTATGATCGCTTTAAAAATTGCCGAAGTCAAGGACTTTATGAATAAATTACTGTGCCAGGATGTGTTTGACCACTTTCTCATTCAGGAGGCTGTCATCACAACGAATGTCTCCTGCCATATCGACGGCACGCTGCAAAAAGACTTCTACACCTTAGAAGAACTCGAAGAACAGAATCTCACCGGGCTTTCCTTTGTTCCGTATGGTCTTTTGCGCAGTTCCTGCTTCAACCTGATCAAAGGAAAGAAAACTCCTTCCTATTTCAAGTTTTCCCTCCTGTTATCGCCGGAAAATCTCAAACGCACCCTCTCCCAGACCGGAAGTTCTTTCACGGAAAATGATATTTCCGCCGTGTTCTTAAATATCCGCTTCCAGAATGGAGAACTGACCGTGACCACGGGTATCTCTTACCGGATCTTCTCGACCGACAAAACTCTTGAGCACGAGTGGGACACACTCCTCAAACGCTTTCTGACGAAAAATCAGATTTCATTTGACGAATTGTAGCGTCTGGCTTCCCCCTCTCTCCCGGCTTTTGCCAAAGTGTAAAGCTATGGAATGGATAAAAGGGTTCCTTATAAAACTTTTGTGAGAATTGAGTGCTTTATCAGTGTTCACATTTTGACTTTAAGTTTATGTACATTCATCAATGGACAGTCCACGCAATGTGTCCGTCTGGGACACACTTCCTTTATCTGTATCTAGCGCAAGTAAATGCCGGAATCAGCATCCTTTATTGCAGGTCAAAAATCAAAGAAAGCCTGAGTGATTTTTGACCTGCTCATCTGCTGATTTTCCGGCATGTAACTTGCGCACGATACAGATAAGAAGGAAGTGTGGCCGCAGACGAACACATTGTGCGGACTGTCCATTTCTGAATGAATATAAACAATCAAAAAAGTCAAAATGTGAACACTGATAAAGCCGCAATTCGAGCAAGTTTTATAAGAAACCCTTTTATCTATTCCATAATGAAAACCAAGTAAAAGCCGGGAGAGAGGGGGAAGCCAGACGCTACAATGCCACGGTAAATAAGATTGATTTTCCGTCCTCGCTTTTGGCTGAGATTTTGCCCTTGTGTGCTTTCACGATCGCATACACGACGGAAAGTCCGATTCCAAAGCCCCCGGTCTTGGAATTGTGGGAAGCGTCCATACGGTAAAAACGCTCGAAAAGCATGTCCAGCTTTTCTTTTTCGATCTGGTCTGTGGTATTCCACACGGTGATGATTTTGTTTTTTCCGGAAGTTTTTAGTGCGATGCGGATGATGCCCTGCTCTGAGGAATATTTCATTGCATTGTCCAAAAGCAGGGAGATCATCTGCCGGATATTTTTTTCATCGCCGACATATTCCACATGCTCTGCCACATTGATCTCAAATTGTTTTCCTTTTGTTTTTGCGACAGAGCGGAATCCCTCTGCGGTATCAAGCACTGCATCCGAAAGTGAAAATGACACTTTTTCCAGCTTTGTCCCTTCCTCATCCATGCGGGAGAGAAACACCAGTTTTTCCGTGAGGGAAGTCAGTCTTGCGATCTGTTTTCTCGTACTCTGCGTCCACTCGTTTTCCCCCTCCATCATCTCTATGACTTCGGTGTTGGCATCGATGATCGTGAGTGGCGTTTTGATCTCATGGCTTGCGTCCGTGATAAAGCGTTTCTGTTTCTCATAGCTTTCTGACACCGGTTTTAACACTTTTCCGGAGAAAAAGTAGATCATGACAAACACAATGACAAGTCCGAGTGCTCCTGTTCCCACGCTGGCAAGAACATATGTTCTTATTGTAGAGATTTCCCGCTGACAGTTTAAAAATACATACATCGTCGAGCCGTCACTGTCCGTTGCAAGGTATTTATAATCAGCGAAAAAGCCTTTTTTCTTTCCTTTTTTCCACAGCTCCGCTGCGTATTCCTCCGCTGTCCCGGCTGAGATGGAAGCAATTTTTCCGGTATCCACAGATTCCACTGTACCGTCCGGTGCGATCGTCACTGTAAAATACCGGGTGTCAAACGGACTTTCCTGCGAAATTCCATGCTTTTGCAGGTCATTCATTGCCGGTGGCTGATCTGACTTAGGTTCCAATTTTTTTCCAAAATCTCCGGGTGTCATATCCGGGAAAGTACCTCCGTTGTCAGCGATCAGGGAGAGTCTTGCATCCAACGCCTGATTGGTACTGATGTAGTTTGCAATATTGATCGTACCGACAATTGCGATCAGCACGATAGAAACAGACAGCATGGCAATTGCAATAAATTTTCTTCTTAATTTTTTAAGCATTGTCTTTCTCCAATGAATATCCAAGTCCTCTGGCCGCCCTGATCTTCACCTGACTTCCAATGGAGGTTAATTTTTTTCTCAAATAGGAAATATATACCCATACGACATTTTGTTCCGCTTCTGAATCGTAGCCCCAGATTTTATCCATAAAAAGATCCGGGGAAATGACCTGTCCTGGATTAGACATGAGCATTTCAAGCATCTGGTATTCCTTGCCAGCAAGACGGATACCTTCTGGATTCTCCGGTCCTGTGAGCTGATAGGTAGAACGGTTCAGTGCAATATCGCCAAATGCCAGCACATTATCGGTCGTGTCCGTCTGTCTCCTTGTCATTGCCCGGATCCTCGCCAAAAGCTCTTTCATGGAAAATGGTTTCGGCAGATAATCGTCTGCGCCACTGTCTAAACCCTCCACACGGTCATCAATCTCTGCCTTTGCTGTGAGCAGCAGGACCGGAACGGAATTTCCATGTCTGCGGATTGTTTTTAATACGGTGATACCATCCATTTTGGGCATCATGATATCTAAGATCACACCGTCATAATTGCCACCGTTTTCCAGATAGTCCAAGGCTTCTGCACCATCGTACACAGCGTCTACCGAGTAATTGTTATGTTTTAACACCGTGACAAGCGCACGGCTCAAATCCTCTTCATCTTCTGCAAGCAATAACCTCATACAAAATCCCATGCCTTTCGTTTATTTCACAGTGATACCGATTCCTGCCCTCAGCTGTTTTTATTCTGCGGTCACTTCTGTCGTCGTTCCCGATGTTGTGAGCGTGTACGTTGCTCCGCTCTCCACCTCTGCGGTGCTGATGATCACACAGTCATAGGTTTTTAATGCCGTGTAACTTACGATCACATTTCCCTCACTGTCTGTCAGCACAACGTTGCCGGCTTCCATTTGTTCTCCTAATTTTACCATAAGAACCTTCTGTTTGGAAGAATCACTCATCACCTCTGCCATGCCGCTGCTGCCGATTGCCACAAGCGTTCCGCCGTTCACATACGCAGACGACCGGTCGCCGTAATCGATCGCACTGTTTCCGTTATCAGACGGACCGTCAATGTAGATCTCACCGCCGTTGATCGTCAGATCGCCGTTGGAATCCACGCCGTCGCCGCCTGCCAGAATGTGGATATATCCACCGTTTAATTCCATTTTCTCGCCTGCTGTATTGATACCGTCATCACTTGCAGTGATATCAATCGTTCCATCGTTGATCGTCACCGCCAGGCCTTCCAGACCTTCATAACTCTCTGTCACGGTGATCGTACCACCATTTACTATCAGTGCATCATCTGCATGCACACCATCATCGCCTGTCGCAAGCGTGTATGTTCCATCTGCGATCGTAATATTTGCGTTGCTGTGGATGGAATCATCTGCGGAATCAATCTGGTAAGTGCCTCCATTTAAGTACATGCCGCCACCTGCCTTGATTCCTTTTGTGCTGGTGCCGCTCTCGTCAGTTGTGGTATCCTGTGGCATATTTTCTCCGTCCGGCTTTTCGCCCATCTGTGGCATGCTTTCTCCGTCTGGTCTCTCGCCGTTTTGTGGCATTCCGCCACCCGGTCCACCCGGCACATCTGACTCATGCGTTTTCAGACTGTTTGCAGCGCCGCCCCCAGCTGTGATGTCAAGTGTTCCATCCTCGATCTGCACGATATTGGAAGCGTCCATGCCATCGCCATCACTTGTGATCGTAAAATCACCATCTGCAATATAAATATAGCCCTTTTCTTTATCATCTGCATTTTCCGCATGAATGCCATCTTTTTCTGCGGTTAAAATAAAGGTTCCATCTGCGATACGCACACTGTCTTTTCCCGATAATGCGTGCCCTGCTGCTGTGATATCGTATGTACCGCCTGTGATTTTCAGATCATCTTTGGATACAATTCCATGTCCTTCTGCTGATATGATCGTCAGACTTCCAGTGCCGTTTAACGTAAGATCTGATTTTGCAAAAATCACGGCATCAATGTTGTTGTCGTCAATCGCAACATACTCATCCGTATTGCGAAGCGTATTCTGCGATCCTTCTGCAAGCGTTACAAATACTTTCTCTGCGCTTTTTACATACACGGCTGCACTTGAAGCACAGGTAATGTCCACATTATCAAATACAATCTGCACTTTCGCATTATCTGCATCCACCACAATCTGTCCTTCCGACAGTGTTCCGGAAAAAATATAAGTCCCTTCTGCCGTGATCGTCACCGTCTGTCCATTGATTACAACGCCATCCGTTTCCCCTGTGATACCATCATCGGAAAGTGTGACATAAACTGCCCCACTCTCCTCATAGGTTCCTGCCAGATCCCGCTCAGTAAACATATCTGCACTTGAAAAAGTTCCTGCTTCACTCTGTGCTGATGTTTCTTCTGCATTTGTTTCTGTTTCCGAGGAAACAACATTGCCAGTACTGCTCTTTGTCCCTGTACAGCCTGCCACTGCCGTCATGGATAATGCCGTAGCACAAAACAATGCCAGCAGTTTTTTTCTTCTATAACTCATTGACATTTGCCTCCTGTCTCATCATACTGATTTCCAGATTTCCGTTTCTGCATCTCAATTCATCGAGAAATGTTTTCTCTTCCGCATTGTCTTTTAACGTCACATGATAGGTAAGTTTGTAAAGACTTCCCATATTGGAGGTTTTCACAGCGACTACTTCACAGGATGATAAATATTTTTCAAAAAGATCATCAAATGCTGCTCCGTAATTTAAATCCTCTGGGATTGTGATACGAAGTGTTTTTTCTCTTACTTCTGCTTTTTTTACACCGAATCCGGTCACATTTAACACAAACATCACGGCTCCCATAATGAGTGAAAACAATACTGCAAATCCAAGATACCCCATCCCTGCGATCAGTCCTGCCGCCATTGCAAGAAAAATGGTTCCGATCTCTTTTGCAGTTCCCGGCACAGAACGGAAACGTACAAGCGAAAATGCTCCTGCCACAGCCACTCCGGCACCTACATTTCCGTTTACCATCATGATAACAATGCAAACGATTGCCGGAAGCATTGCGAGTGTCACTGCAAAGCTTGTCGTATAGCGGTTTTTATAAGTGTAAACCCATGTGATGAATGCCCCGATCAGCAGTGACACCACAATACAGAGCAAAAAATCCGGCACGGAAATCACCGCCGCACCTGCTGTATCAAAAATTCCTGTAAATAAATTGTTTAACATATTAATTTCTCCATTTCTTTTTTAACATTTTATTGCCTGCTGCACAACCTCATCTCCGGTAAACACAAAGAAATTTTCCGGTGGACAGCTTCTTCTCTGCTCTCTCGCATAAATCGTGCGGTAGGCGGTCGCATATTTGGAAAATGACGTTTTGTAAATCTGATTTTCTGTCAGAAAATGAACCATCCAGAGCGGTATTGCGCCCGCCGTTTTCACTTCCATAAGCACTTTATTTTTATCTAAAATTGCTTCTCCGTAAATTCCTTTACAAAGAGAAAGGTCGTAATTTCTCCAGAGAATGTTCTGATCAAACGTGATCCGGAACTCGTGATCGTCCTTCGCATAAAAAGCTTCTCTCTCATAGGAAAGCATCACTGCCGGAGCCAGCTTTTTATAATTTTTCAGACAGTAATCGATTTCTCTGGTGATCTGTGTGTCTTTTACTTTTTCATGAAAAAGCAGGTAACGTTCTGCCTCGTCCTCCGTCATTGCAATTCTTCTTTTGTATACAACAGACTCATACTTCTTTTTCAGTTCCACAAAAACGGTCGTGTCCTTGTCTGCCGTGCCGTAACTTCTCAATCTCAGTTTTTCTTTATAAACCGGGTGTTCCATTGATCTTTGGATCAGCAGATAGTCCGGTGTATCAAAGTAGAGACTGCATATTGTACTCACTCCATGCTCGTCTGCGGTCATGTACTGTTTCATTTGATTTTTTAACAGTTCCGCCTGCGTGATATCCAACATATATTTGATCTCACACCTTTTAAATATCATCTGATCTGCCATAAGTGTCTCCTTTCCTTTGCGCATATCTTATCAGGCGAACCTTAAATGAACTTAAAAAAAGAAACCATCCTTTAAAAAATGGTTTCTTTGTCATGTTTCATTATGTTTTTCTGTTATCTGGATTCGGACTGGAGTTCGGCGATGGCGGTGTGGCGTTGACCGATTTCTTTGCCGGCTTCCTCGCCCTGCAGATATGCTTTTTCTGCGACTTCTTCTGAATATTTTCTCATTATTTCACACACTGCGTTTACGCCTCCCTCTTCATGTTTCAGATAGTGCACACGGTTGGT
>ENA-USYP01002587-USYP01002587.1-human-gut-metagenome-genome-assembly--contig:-NODE-2587-length-10637-cov-15.604830_pt1 | contig 10637 bp, 10 predicted proteins | sample MGYA00250065_ERZ773512 | MGnify/ENA primary metagenome ERZ773512 (study PRJEB29103, sample SAMN06112003) | human gut metagenome | biome: human gut; feature: ankylosing spondylitis patient; material... | reverse complement strand
CAGCCCCTTTCTCGTGGATCCAGCGCGTCGAAATCGCTGGTGGTTTTCTGGTTCTCTTTTGACATCAAAAGAGAACAATCAGCCTTAATGAAAAAGCGCTCTACCCCGCGCACAGGCGCGCGAAGCTGGTGCTTTTCTGGTTCTCTTTTGGCACGCAAAAGAGAACTTAGCCCCGCATAACTGCGCTCTGACCCCGCGCCACTGGCGCGAGATCCCACACAAAAGAGGAACGATAACCATGCAGAACATCGACCTGATCTGCGTCGGCAAGCTCAACGCGAAATACTTCGCCGAGGGCGTGGCCGAATACCAGAAGCGTCTGGCGGCGTTTGCGTCTTTCCGCATCGTCGAGCTGCCGGAAGAAAAAATCGAAGAAAAGAACGCCTCCGACGCCGTGGTGAAAAAGGCGCTGGACAAAGAGGGCAGAGCCATCCTCGGCAGCGTCCGCAAGGGCGCGGCCATCGTCGCCCTGTGCATCGAGGGAAAACAGATCTCCTCCGAGGAGCTGGCGCAGTTCCTCGCCGACCGCGCAAACAGCGGCGCGGGAGACGTGGCTTTCGTCATCGGCTCGTCCCACGGCCTCTCGGACGAGGTCAAGCGCGCGGCGGCGCTCCGGTTCAGCATGGGCCGCATCACGATGCCCCACCAGCTGGCCCGCCTTGTCCTCACCGAACAGATCTACCGCGCCTGCACCATCAACGCGGGGATGAAGTATCATAAATAAAAGGGCGGAGAGGGTGCTGAAAATGCCGGAGCGAGCCAAACAGGTGGGAAAACTATCACAACGTGTTATTGAATTGCTGGGACTGACTTTATCAGAAGGACGAAGCATTTTGCTGGGTGAGTCCAATATTGCGCACATGGTCAGCCGCCATCCGGAAGACTATGCACTTTATGGAGAGTACATCCCCCTCATTTTATCAATGCCGGATTATGTAGCGCTGAATACAAAGGATGAATCGATAGAGTACGTCAAAGAAGTGCAAATGGACGATGTATATGTTAAAGTGGCAGTTAGAGTCTCAGCGAGAGGGCAGTTATTTGCAAGGTCAGTCTATCGCTTGAACACGAATCGAGCTAAAAACTTTATTGAAAAGGGAACATTGAAGAAATACTGATTCAAAACGGGGATTTGACAAATTTTTAAGTTCTGGTATAATAAACTTGATAAGAGGATCGGAGGACGGAACAGGCAGCCGTCGCCCATTGTTAGGAGATGCGGGAATCGTCACCCCGCCTGATTCTCAGAGAAAAGGCCGCTGCAGAAATGCAGCGGTCTTTTTTGCAAAGAGCCTGCCTATCGCAGTGCAGAGCAGTTTGGCAGCAGCCTAGCCCTCTCAGGCGGGCTTGTAAACTTTCCGCACAGTGCTTGACTTTTGGGGAGAATGGCATATAATAAAAGTACAAAAGAAAGAATGATACTTTCCATCGTTCTCACCAAAGCAAAAGAAAACCCCCTCACGGAGTTGCCGCTCCGAAAGGGGGTCTTCTTTATTTAGTGCTTACGGGAAGTGCTTGACTTTTGGAGAGAATCGCATATAATAAAGACAGAAATGTGAGAACCCAGCGCTTTCATCTCCAGCAATGAGAAATCCCCCAAGGAGTTGCGACCTCCCCGGGGGATTTCTTTTTAATTAGGCTTTGCGGTTCTCTTCGCATCTGTCAAGCCACTTGCAGATAAAGTGCGACACTACATCTGCTCCGACAGATACCAAAAATGTGAGAAAATAGGCCAACGCGTCCACCTCCTCTCCCGTGAGATACGCGGGGTGAACCGCAAAACCATTATAACATATAATTCGCCAAAAAGATACAGGAAACGATGCGGCCTGCCAAAGCCTCTCCCTTTGGGAGCAACGGCGACGACCGCCGCCAGTGGCGGAAACAGGGAGGAGCTGTTGGGGCCGCGGCCAGCAGGATGCGAGCGGCAGCGAAGCAGACGCTGGGAGCCGCAACCCGGGCAGTGTCACCGAAGGTGACGGAGAGGGCAAGCCCGGCAAGAAAGAGCCGCAGGCGCAGCGATAGGCAGGCTCTTTGTCAGAGCGATACTATCGCAGCGCCTGTGATTCTCGGTCAGCAGCCTTGCCCTCTCAGTCGGGCTTGCGCCCGCCAGCTCCCCCAAAGGGGGAGCCTTTAACTGAGAGGCCTCCGTGAATTTGTGGAAAATGCACGATTGAAAAGAAAGGAATTTGTAAATGTGATAAAAATGAGAAGAAGATATTGACAAAAACGATGGGTGGGGTATAATGATAGCACAGGCCGACAGCCGGAAATGGATGGCCTGCCTGTATAATTCATTTTTATTTATGGAGGCAAAAATCATGAAAATGGCAAAGAAACTTCTGGCCGTCGTCCTCACTGGTGTTATGGCAGTGTCCATGCTGACTGGCTGCGCTCTGAGCGACAAGGTCAAGGCTGAGGCTCTGGAAGACGCTCTGAACAGCACTCAGGTCAAGGCTTCTGCTGAGACTGCTGGTCAGACCGTTGAGGCAAATACCAAGTACGACTACAAGCACGAGCTGAACAGCGTTGCTGGCAAGGCTTGGGGCAAAGAAGGCGATACCGCCGGCATGCAGGCAGGCAAGAACACCGCCTTCGCCACCACCTATGTTAACAAGCTCGTTGCATATGACAATGGCACCAACAAGTACTTCACCTATGTTGTCGATGTTACTGACATGAAGGCCAACAAGAAGAGCGATTGGATGATCGAGGCTGTTGCTCTGCGTAAGGCTGTTACTCAGAAGACCTTTGGCACGACTGTTGCTACGATTAAGGACTACAACTCTGCTGCTGACAAGCAGACTGCTAAGTTCGGCATTGACTTCAAGAGCGTGACCACTGGCTCTGGCGAGAGCAAGAAGACCACCGATTACGCAATCATCGTCTTCGAGGCTGGCGCTAACTCCTAATCACCCCTCTTTCCTCAAATCATTACAGACCCTGTCTGTGATACACATTGAGAAATGACTCCAAGGCCCGGAGCGGGAACGCTCCGGGCCTTGGTTTTTTTGGAGAAGGAGCGGGGGAGTCGGCCTTTACAATCCCCGCAAAACATGGTAAAGTAAAGGTACTCTGCTTTCAACAGGAAAAGCAGGCCCGGCTGCGGGGAAAGCCGCCGGGACAACGACGCAACACGACACGGCAAACCAGCCGCGGACGGAAAGGATGTACTTACAATGGAACAGAGCGAAAAGACCCTTGATATGATCGTCAATCTCTGCAAGAACCGGGGCTATGTCTTCCCCGGCTCTGAAATTTACGGCGGTCTGGCCAACAGCTGGGACTACGGCCCTCTGGGCGTCGAGTTCAAGAACAACGTCAAGAAGGCATGGCTGAAAAAGTTCGTGCAGGAGAGCCCCTACAACGTGGGTCTCGATGCCGCCATTATCATGAACCCCCAGACCTGGGTCACCACCGGCCACGTGGCCGGTTTCTCGGACCCCCTGCTGGACTGCCGCGCCTGCAAGGCCCGCCACCGCGCCGACAAGCTCATCGGCGACGAGCACCCCGAGGTGAACGTGGACGCCATGAGCTTTGACGAGATGGACGCTTTCATCGCCGAACACGAGGACGTGGTCTGCCCCGTCTGCGGCAAGCACGACTTCACCCCCATCCGTAAGTTCAACCTGATGTTCAAGACCGCCATCGGCGTCACCGAGGACAGCTCTTCCACCTGCTACCTCCGCCCCGAGACCGCGCAGGGCATCTTCGTCAACTTTGCCAACATCCAGCGCACCACCCGCCGCAAGCTGCCCTTCGGCGTCTGCCAGGTGGGCAAGGCTTTCCGCAACGAGATCACCCCGGGCAACTTCACCTTCCGCACCCGCGAGTTCGAGCAGATGGAGTGCGAGTTCTTCTGCAAGCCCGGCACCGACCTGGAGTGGTTCAGCTACTGGAAGGACTACTGCGAGAACTGGCTGCTGAGCCTCGGCATCAAAAAGGAGCACCTGCGCCTGCGCGACCACGAGCCTGCCGAGCTGGCCTTCTACAGCCGCGCCACCACCGACATCGAGTACGCCTTCCCCTTCACCGACTGGGGCGAGCTGTGGGGCATCGCCGACCGCACCAACTACGACCTGAGCCGCCATCAGGAGGCCTCCGGCAAGAGCCTCGAGTATTTCGACAGCGAGACCAACGAGCACTACATCCCCTACGTCATCGAGCCCTCTCTGGGCTGCGACCGCGTGGCGCTGGCTTTCCTGTGCGAGGCCTACGACGAGGAGCATCTGACCGACAGCAAGGGCAAGGAGGACGTCCGCACCGTCCTGCACCTGCACCCGGCTCTGGCTCCCTATAAGTGCGCTGTCCTGCCCCTGAGCAAGAAGCTGGGCGACAAGGCCATGGAGATCCGCAATGAGCTGAGCAAGTACTTCATGGTGGACTACGACGATACCGGCTCCATCGGCAAGCGCTACCGCCGTGAGGACGAGATCGGCACTCCCTACTGCATCACCGTGGACTTCGACACTGTGGGCGACGAGGCCAAGGGCATCGCAGCCGACAACTGCGTCACCGTCCGCGACCGCGACACCATGGAGCAGGTGCGTATGCCCATCTCCGAGCTGAAGAGCTACATCGAGAGCAAGATCGAGTTCTGATAAAAACGCACTTTTGTGAGTGAAAAAACAGCCCCGCCGTTGCAATCTCGGCGGGGCTGTGGTATAATACAACTAAAGAAAGTGCTGTCTGGCAAACGGTCAGCACCTTTCCGGTAGATCAATTACAAGAAATGACCGCACGAGTTGGGACTAAACCTGAATGACCGCTCAGGTTTGGACACTGAGGGCGATTGTTTTTTGTTGTTGAAGATCTTCCACGCGACATCGAAAATATCACAGCCCCGCCGTTGCAATTTCGGCGGGGCTGTGGTATAATACAGATAAAGAAAGTGCTGTCTGGCAAACGGTCAGTACCTTTCCGGTTGATCATTACAAGAAATGACCGCGCGAGTAGGCTAAACTGGGCGGTCATTTTTTGTTGTTAAAGATTTTCCAGGCGATATCGAAAACGCCGAAGCTCACAGTTGCAAGCAACGTGAGCAGAGCTAAAGTTTCCAAAAGCGTCATAGAACATCCCCCCTTTCGCTGTGGAGCGTCGGGGGCATAACAAAAATGTTCGCCTTCCCGACGTAAGGCCGGAAAGGTGTAGACCGCCTGCCGTTATGTAGACAGCACTCTCAAACACTAGTATAACAGATGTTTCCCGATTTTTCAACCGGCAGAAACGTCTGTTTTGTTTTTATCGGGTGGACAATCCCGGCCGGAACGGTTATACTGTCAGATAGAAAATGCACCGCCGTGTTCTGCACGGCAGAAAGGATATTCTGTGGAAAACTTTACTCTTCTTCTGAAAAAATACGCCGATTTTATCGTCCGTGTGGGCGTGAACCCCCAGCCGGGCCAGACCCTCATCATCAACTGCTGCCTCGAGGCCGCCCCGCTGGCCCGTCTGTGCGTGCGCAGTGCCTACGAGGCCGGCGCCCGGGACGTGCTGGTGAACTGGAGCGACAACGAGGTCTCCCGCAGCCGGATGGAGCTGGGCAGCGAGGAAGCCCTGACCGACTTCAAATCTTATCAGCTGCGCCGCTATCTCGACTACGCCGAGAGCGAGGGCGGCGTCTGCGTCCTCCACATCCTTGCCGACGACCCCGAGGTCTACGCCGGTCTGGACGGCGCGAAGATCAGCCGTGTGAACGCCGCGCAGCGCAAGTTCATGGCCCCGTGGCGGGAGTACACCATGAACGACCGCGTCCAGTGGTCCATCGCCGCCATGCCCAGCGCCCCCTGGGCGAAGAAGATGTTCCCGGAGCTGGACGAGGCTGCGGCCATCGAGAAGCTCTGGCAGCTCATCTTTGACGTCTGCCGGGTGACGGGCGGCGACCCGGTCAGCGAGTGGAAAGCCCACCTCGACCGTCTGACCAGCCTGAAGGACAAGATGAACGCCCTCGACCTCGAGAGCGTCCACTTCGAGAGCAGCAACGGCACCGACCTGACCGTCGGCATCGCCGACAAGGCCGTCTGGGAGAGTGCCGCCAGCGTCAGCGAAAAGGGCGTGGTCTTCCTGCCCAACATCCCCACCGAAGAGGTCTTCACCGCCCCCCACAAGGACAAGGTGAACGGCATCGTCTACGGCACCAAGCCCTACGTCTTCAACGGCCAGCTCATCAAGGGCTTCCATGTCACCTTCAAGGATGGCCGGGTCGTGGAGCACGGTGCAGACGAGGGCGCGGAGCTGCTGGGTCAGCTTCTGGACACCGACGAGGGCGCACGGAGCATCGGCGAAGTGGCGCTGGTGCCGGCGTCCAGCCCCATCAACCGCAGCGGCGCGCTGTTCTACAGCACCCTCTTCGACGAGAACGCCGCCTGCCACATCGCCTTTGGTGCCAGCTATCCCGGCACCACCGAGAATGGCACCCGCCTGAGCAAGGACGAGCTGCTGGCCCGGGGCATGAACCAGTCCGCCATCCACGAGGACGTCATGGTGGGCGCCGAGGACAGCCATATCACCGGCAAGTGCCGCGACGGCCGCACCGTGGAGCTGTTCCGCGACGGCGTCTGGGTGCTGTGAGAAGAGGATTTTTCACGAAAAAGCTTGCATAATCCGCAAGAGTATGCTATATTCTAGTAGTACGCTATAGTTTTATTGGAAAGTGGGCCGCAAGGTCCGCTTTTCTTGTTTGTTTGGAGGTTTTTTATGGCGAAGCAGTCTGGCGGCAACACCGCCCAGAGAGTCGAAGCGCTTGTCCGCCCCGTCGTGGAGGGCATGGGCCTGCGCCTGTGGGATGTGGTCTTTGAGAAGGAAGGGCCGGACTGGTATCTCCGTGTGCTCATCGACAGGGACGGCACCATGGACACCGACACCTGTGCCGAAGTGTCCCACGCGCTGGACCCCATCCTCGATGAGGCAGACCCCATCGACCAGAGCTATTATCTCGAGGTGGGCAGCCCCGGCCTTGGCCGCAAGCTGACCCGCCCGGAGCACTACGAGGCACTCAAGGGCGAGAAGATCGGCGTCAAGCTCATCCGCCCCACCGCCGACGGCGTGCGCGAGTTTGCCGGCATCCTGAAAGGCCGCGAGGGCAGCACCGTCACGGTCGAGACGGAGAACGGCCCGGTGAGCTTTGAGGTGAACGCCGCATCCGGCGTCCATCTCTGTGACGACGAACATCTGTTTGATTAAGACGAAAATAAATTACTGGGAGGAACCCGAAAAATGGCAGCAGCGAACAACGAATTTTTTGAAGCTCTCTCCATGCTGGAGCACGAGCGCGGCATCACCGCGGAGTACCTGATCGAAAAGATCAAGGCTGCGATCGTCATCGCCGTGAAGAAGAACTACGAGGTCGAGGACGACCACGTCATGGTCGAGATCGACCCCGACACCGGCAAGTTCAACGTCGCCCTCATCCAGGACGTCGTGGCCGATGAGGACTGGTACGACGAGCACAGCGAGATCGGCATCACCGAGGCTCAGCACATCCGCAAGAGCTATCAGGTGGGCGACCGCGTCGTGACCCCTCTCAAGACCAAGGACTTTGGCCGCATCGCCGCCCAGACCGCAAAGCACGTCATCCGTCAGGGCATCCGTGAGGCCGAGCGCAGCCAGCAGCTGAGTGAGATCCAGTCCCGCGCCCACGACATCGTGCAGGCCACCGTCACCCGCGTGGACCCCGAGAAGGGCATCGTTGCCCTCGACCTGGGCAAGGGCGGCGAGGCCATCCTGCCCCGCAACGAGCAGGTCCCCGGCGAGGTCTACACCGAGGGCCAGATGCTGCAGGTCTACATCGTGGATGTCGTGGCAAGCGAGCGCGGCCCCCGCGTCATGATCAGCCGCACCCACCCCGGCCTCGTCAAGCGCCTGTTCGAGCTGGAAGTGCCTGAGATCTACGACGGCACCGTCGAGGTCAAGGCCATCAGCCGCGAGGCCGGCGCCCGCACCAAGATGGCTGTCTGGTCCAAGGACGCCAACGTCAACCCCGTCTCTGCCTGCATCGGCCCCCACGGCGACCGTGTGGCCGCTGTGGTCGAGAAGCTGGGCGGCGAGAAGATCGACATCGTGAAGTGGAGCGAGGACATCTCCGAGTTCATCTCCGCAGCTCTCAGCCCCGCAAAGGTGGTCAAGGTCGAGCTGCTGCCCGGCGAGACCCGCTCCTGCCGCGTGACCGTGCCGGACCAGCAGCTGAGCCTTGCCATCGGCAACAAGGGCCAGAACGCCCGTCTGTGCGCCCGCCTGACCGGCTACAATATCGACATCCGCCCCGAGAGCGGCTACTACGGCGAGGAAGAGCCGAAGGCTGCCGAGGCTGAGAAGACCGAAGACACCGCCGCAGAATAAGCGCGGAACACCTGCCGAAGGAGGGAAAACCGGATGGCACAAAAGAAGATCCCTGCCCGCCAGTGCATCGGCTGCCTGACCAGCCGCCCCAAGAAGGAACTGGTGCGTGTGGTGCGCGCACCCAGCGGAGAGATCAGCATCGACCCCGTGGGCAAGAAGCCCGGCCGCGGTGCTTACCTCTGCCCGGATGCCGCCTGCCTTGCAAAGGCAAAAAAGAAGAAGGCGCTGGAGCGCTGCTTTGAGCAGCCGGTCCCCGCCGAGGTATACGATGCACTGGCCCAGCAGCTGGCCAGTGTGGAAGCAGAAAAGGAGGCCGACCGCGATGGCAAAGAAGCATAACGCCCCCGCAAAACCGGCCCTTGAGCCGAATGAGGCCCTGTTCCAGGCCGTGAGCCTCTGCCGCAAGGCGGGCGCTCTGACCATGGGCTTTGACGCGGTGGAAGACGCCGTCGTCAAGGGCAAGGCATGGCTCGTGATGACTGCGTCCGACGCCAGCCCCAAGACCGTGCAGCGGCTCAACTACGCTGTGGGCGATATGGTGGACGTCATCCCCATGCCGCTGACACAGGATAAGCTGGCTGACATCAGCCGCAAACCGGTGGCCATTTATGCCGTCACCGACCGCAACCTCGCCAAGCTCTGCTTTGACCGGCTGACGGCGTGCGGAGCGATTCAAACTGAGGAGGATATGAGCGAATGACCGTAAAATATAAAGTGAGCGATTTTGCAAAGGACCTGAGCATCTCTGCCAAGAAGGTCCTCGACGAGCTGAACGCCATGGGCAGCACCGGCAAGAAGAACAGCTCCACTCTGGAGGAGAACGAGCTGAACTACCTGCTGGAGAAGTTCAGCAAGGACAACAGCGTCAAGAGCCTGGACGAGTTCCTGAACAGCGCCAAGGCCCCCAAGGCTGAACCGAAGCCCGCCGAGAAGAAGGCAGAGCCCAAGGCCGAAAAGAAGCCCGAGGCTCCCAAGGCTCCCAAGGCTGAGCCCGCAATGGCCGAGGCAAAGCCCGCTGCCAAGCAAAACAACAAGAAGAACGAGCAGCACAGGAAGCGCGAGGAGAAGACCGTCTCCCTGAGCGAGCTGGCCCGTGAGACCGGCGCAAAGGCTACTGCTGCTACTGCTCAGTCCGTCTCTGTCCGCCGCGAGGACAATCAGGTCACCGTCGATACCCGCACCGTCGATATGAACGTGGACCGCTTCGACGCCCGTTACGACGATCTGGCTTCCACCAAGAACACCGAGAACCGCCGCAAGCCCACCCCCCAGGGCAACAAGCAGAAGTTCACCCAGCGCGGCCAGCGCCAGCGCCAGCAGTTCCAGAAGGGCAAGCGCGAGACCGAGTTCGAGCGTCTGCAGCGCATCCAGCTGGAAAAGGCCCGCAATGCGCAGCTGAAGGTCCTCATCCCCGATGAGATCACTGTCGGTGAGCTGGCTGCCCGCCTGAAGCAGCAGGCCGGCAAGGTCATCGCCAAGTTCATGCAGATGGGCGAGATGCATGCCATCAACGACATCATCGATTTCGATACCGCCGCTCTGGTGGCCGAGGAGTTCCACGCCAAGGTCGAGAAGGAAGTCCACGTCACCATCGAGGAGCGCCTGTTCACCCAGGAGGAGGATTCTCAGGACGATCTCGTCACCCGTCCCCCGGTCGTCTGCGTCATGGGCCACGTTGACCACGGCAAGACCAGTATCCTGGATGCCATCCGCAAGACCAATGTCACCGCAGGCGAGGCCGGCGGCATCACCCAGGCCATCGGTGCATATCAGGTCAAGGTCAACGACAGCCTCATCACTTTCCTGGATACCCCGGGCCACGAGGCGTTCACCTCCATGCGCGCCCGCGGTGCCAACATGACCGATATTGCAGTTCTGGTCGTCGCCGCCGATGACGGCATCATGCCCCAGACGGTCGAGTCCATCAACCACGCCAAGGCCGCCAACGTCAAGCTCATCGTGGCCATGAACAAGATGGATAAGCCCACCGCCAACCCCGAGCGCGTGATGGAGGGCCTGACCAAGTACGGCATCATCACCGAGGACTGGGGCGGCGACGTTGCCTGCATCCCTGTCTCTGCGCTGACCGGCATGGGCATCAACGACCTGCTGGAGCGCATCGCTCTGGAAGCTGAGGTCATGGAGCTGAAGGCTAACCCCAACCGCCGTGCCAAGGGCGCTGTCGTCGAGGCTCGTCTGGACAAGGGCCAGGGCCCCATCGCTACCATTCTGGTGCAGAACGGCACCCTCCACTCCGGCGATGTCATCATCGCCGGTACCGCCGTGGGCCGTGTGCGTAC
>ENA-USYP01002567-USYP01002567.1-human-gut-metagenome-genome-assembly--contig:-NODE-2567-length-10697-cov-4.423070_pt1 | contig 10697 bp, 8 predicted proteins | sample MGYA00250065_ERZ773512 | MGnify/ENA primary metagenome ERZ773512 (study PRJEB29103, sample SAMN06112003) | human gut metagenome | biome: human gut; feature: ankylosing spondylitis patient; material... | reverse complement strand
ATAGTATTTTTGAGTTTCGTGAATCCAAATTGATTTATCAAAATCAAGAAATGGAAAAGAGATTATATGATAATTGTGATTGTTCAAATTAACAATTCAAATATTAAAGCAATTCGATGAATAAGGTCTGAGGATAAAGTATCTTCAGACCTTATTATGTTATAGACGACTGTGCTTACTAATGTAATACAATATTTCCTGCTTTTTAAATATACGCATATACTATAAGGAGGTTGTCCTTAAAAACAATAGAGAAATGTTCTGTAACTGCTCAGGTGTATTTCTCTCAAGCTAGTGAAAAGTATTGAAATAACCTTTCCTATTGAAATAACATTGATAACTTCCTTCTTCTTACTATTGACACCTGAGCAGTTACGATATATATAATTAACATTAATAATCTTACAGTATGGACTGTTTATTAAAAAAATGTCTTATCTTTGCTGTTGTATTAAATTAATACATTAGAATAACTTAAAATCAACGACTAAAAAAGTGTTTTATGAAAAAGTACAAAGAATATAAAGATGTAACACCTGAGAGAACTATTAATCTTATTAGGTCTATCTTGACGGATTTAGATATTTTGCTATTGGATAGCAATGCGAATTGCGACAATATATTTGCATGCAGGGTCGTTTTAGGAAATCACGATTTAGCCAAACTTGGAATCGGAATGAACGGTAAAGGCTCAACTTTTGAATATGCTTTAGCAAGTGGATATGCTGAATTTATGGAAAAAATACAAAACCGATTTCTTTGTGATTATATACATACTTTTTATGGGACTAAGGAGTTTGTAAATACTCTCCCATCTGATTCCATGTATAAGAATAAAATAGATAAAGAAAATGTTATTCTGGATTTTAGGTATGATGAGCGTGAAGAATATTGGACTTTGGAAAAAGTCTTGACTTTTTTTGGAAGTGAATTAATGCTGTTATATCATGCAGATGATTTAGAGGAGCTTAAGTCTACCTTAATGGATGTCATCAATGTTGAAGAAAATCATATTTTAATGATTCCTTGTTTCTCGAAAAAAGATAATGATGAAGTATTTATTCCCATTGATCTAATTTTGCATGCTATTGGATCAAATGGTATGACTGCTGGCAATTCAGAGAGCGAAGCCTTGTTGCATGGGTTTTGTGAGATTTTTGAACGATATGCACTAAAGAATATCTACTATGGCGAATTAACTCCCCCAACCATTCCAATAGACGAATTTTCAGATACTCCGGTCTATGAAAAAATCAAATACCTAATAGAAAAAAAAGGGTATGAGATAATCATAAAGGATTGTTCTTTAGGGAAGGGGTTACCTGTATATGGAACTATCATTATTGACAAACAAAATCATTTATATAATTTCAAACTTGGCTCTGACTTTGTTCCTTACATAGCTGTAGACCGCTGTTTAAATGAAGCTTATCAATCGACCAAAGGATTTATCGGTTTGCCTATTGATTTTAGCTGGACTAATAATCAGGAAAATACTCTTAATGAAGATGTCGTAAATTCTAACTATCATAGAATACTTGAATCGAGTTCTGGAATATGGCCTTTATCCATACTTTCAGCAACTCCTTCTTACGAATATACAGGTGAAAATCCTACTTGGGGACTCTCGAATGATGATGATCTTCAATATTGTTTCAAAGTTGTAGAACAACTGGGTTTTAATATTTATATTAGAAATAATTCAATCACTGGCTTTCCTGCTTATTACATAATGATACCTGGAATGAACCAAGTTCTATTTTCAAAAAAAGCATACGAAGAAAAATTCAGACACGGGATATTGAGGTATATGAAATCTTATCCACGATTAGTTAATATGTCTACTGCTGAAGTGAAAGATTTAGCGCAGGGCATTGAATCAAGACTTCAGGGTGGTTATACGATTGATATCACTCATGATTATTTTCTTTTTAATACCGATGAAGGTATTCTTAATTTGGATATTAATATTTTCCTCTGTTTACTGTTCTACTTTGCAGAGGATTATGCCAAAGCAAAGAAATATCTTAATATACACATCAAACGTAAGTCAATCAAGAATCGATATTTGTTTGCTTTTTCTGACTTCATCCAATTTGCTAATATAGATAAATTACCTCCTAATGAGGTCAAAAATATGATGAGTCAGATTCATGGAGAAAAACTGACCACTGAAGTCATATCAGATTTGTCAGACCCTCAAAAGATATTTCAGCATTACGATTTTCCAACTTGCTTTAACTGCGAAAATTGTAACATAGAGAAAAGTTGCCAATATTTTAAAATTCTGAAAATAGAAAAAAATGTAAATGAAATGTCTGTAAAGAATGAAATTTCTTATAAACAAATTTTGAAATTATAGTTCTGTAATATCAATGAATCAATATAATAATTATAAATATCTAAATAGGCGGTTCCCGAAAAGCCTCAAATGAGTAGGGGAAATTAAATAATTTTTTTATTATGAACACACTTAATGAAAGTGCTAAGTCATTGAATACGATGACAGAAGTACAGGAAGAACAAATTCAAGGCGGTTTGAAATCAGCTCTTCAAGAAAATGCTTATGGTATTGTAGCCTCTGTTTCTACAGAGTCAGACAATGAAAGCCTTTCGCCTTGGACAATCACCTTCTAAAAGTTGATTGAAGTTTAATTGAAGATTGCTCAAGATTATATTTTGAGCAATCTTTTTCTAAAATAAATTTAATAAATGTGGGTAAAATCATTTATTTATATAGTACACCATAAATTATGAGATTTCCTATTCGTAAGCAATATGATGCAATGGATTGTGGGCCAACATGCCTACAGATGGTTACAGAATATTACGGGCAGTATTATTCATTGCAAACTTTAAGGGAAAAATCTTATTTAGCTCGTAATGGTTCGTCTTTAAAAGGCATTAGTAGTGCTGCAAAATCAATTGGTTTTGAGACTAATTCTGTATGGATGAATTGGGAGCAATTGATACAAAATGCTCATTTACCATGTATTATTCATTGGGATAATAATCATTTCATAGTCGTTTATTGTATAAAAAGTGAAAATAAAATTTTAGTTGCAGATCCAGCTTTTGGAAAATTCACTTATGCTAAAGAGGATTTCTTAAAACATTGGATTACTGATAAGAAAAATAATGCCGGTATAGTCTTTCTGCTGAAACCGACGTCTCAGTTTTACGAAAACAAATCAGATACTCGAAAAAACTTTCCATTCAAACGTCTTTTTAAGTATTTAAAGCCACATAGAAAATATTTAGGATTCCTAATAACTGCTTTGACAATAGGATGTTTTTTAAATTTATCTCTTCCTTTTCTTACCCAAGCAATTGTTGATATCGGTATTAATACACAAGAAAATAGTATTATATTGATTATTTGTATTGCCCAATTGATGTTAATTGCAGGTCAATTAGGCAATGAATTATTTCAAAGCTGGTTGATGCTGCACATGACACAACGAATTAGTATTACATTCATTTCTGATTTTCTTGATAAATTAATGAAATTGCCTATTGCATTCTTTGACACAAAACTCACAGGTGATATTATGCAAAGGATAAATGACAATAATAAGATACAGAGATTTTTGACGAGTACGCTGATTAGTAGTGTGTTTTCATTAGTAACCTTTGCTGTTTTCACTATCGTTATTGGGCGATATAGCTTGAATATTTTACTTTTTTTTCTTATAGGAAGTAGCATTTATGTTATATGGATTTTAAGTTTTCTTAAAAAAACCAGAATTCTAAATTTTAGAGAATTTAAAGAGGCTTCATCTAATCAAAGTAATTTAGTTCAATTGGTAACTTCAATGCAGGAGATAAAGTTAAACAATTGTGAAAAAGGGAAGCGATGGGAGTGGGAGAACATCCAGTTTAAGCTTTATAAAATCAATATAAAGGCTTTGGCAATTGTTCAACTTCAAGGAGCTGGTGGAGCTTTCATCAATCAAATGAAGAATGTTATTATCTCATATTTGGCAGCTACATCTGTGGTAAAAGGAGAAATGACTCTTGGAATGATGATTGCCATACAATATATTCTTGGGCAATTAAATGCTCCATTAAACCAATTTTTAAATTTCATCAAAGAGTCACAGGAGGCTAAGATAAGTTTAGAACGTATTAATGAGATATATGACAAGCAGGATGAAGAACCTGTTGGAGTTAATAAAATCACCAGTATACCTGGCTGTTCTAATATCGTATTTGAGAATGTTACCTTCTGTTATGGAAATCCCGATGCAGAAAAAGCCCTTAAAGATATTGATCTTACTATAGAGACAGGTAAAGTAACTGCCATAGTTGGAACAAGTGGAAGCGGAAAAACTACTTTACTAAAGTTACTATTAGGATTCTATCCTCCAACTTCTGGTGTTGTTCGTATTGGAGAAAAGTCTTTAGCAGCTTATAGTGAGAAATATTGGAGAAGATGTTGTGGAGTGGTAATGCAGGAAGGATTCATATTTTCAGATTCGATTGCAAAAAATATAGGCATTATTGATGAAAAAATTGATTATGAAAGACTCGCTTATGCAGCAAAGTTAGCTAATATTGATTCTTTTATAAGATCACTTCCATTAGGATACGAAACCAAAATTGGGAGTGAAGGTAGTGGATTAAGTAATGGCCAAAAGCAACGAATACTGATAGCAAGAGCTATATACAAAAATCCAACTTACATTTTTTTAGATGAAGCGACTAATTCATTAGATACAACAAATGAAACAATAATCATGGAGAATCTGCAGAAATTTTATACAGGGAGGACTGTTGTGATAGTTGCACATCGATTAAGTACAGTTAGAAATGCTGATAAAATAATAGTTCTCCATCATGGTGAAATTGCAGAAGTGGGTACTCATGAAACATTAGTATCTCATCAAGGCATTTATTATCAATTAATTGAAAACCAGTTAGAGCTTAATCGACATGTCTAATAAATTAAATGCAACATAATTTATGAATGAACAGAATCCTGAGCTGACAAAAATAATGCGAGCAACCCCTAATGAATTAATTATTAGTGGGATAGTATGGATTATTATGTGCATCTCAATAATCACAGGTATGTATTTTATAAAATATCCACATTTTACTCATATTCCAGTTGTATATAATGGGACTCGAAATAGTGAGCATAAAAATGAATTCTTTTTCACAATAGAAAATACCGATGTTGAGATGTTGCAGATTCCAATTAAAGCAAGTCACATTTTAATAAAAATAAATGAGAGACAATTATCAGGAGTGATAACGAATATATTTGCACAAGGGAAAAGTAAATTCATCACAATAAATATTGTTGATGCAGATATGCAAAAATTGCCTGTGGGAACTAAAGGGCAGATGGTAATCACAATATCAAAAAAACGAATGTTTGAATTAATTCCTTTTTAAAAAGATGAAAATCAGATAATAAACACTATAAATTAATAAATAAAATGGAAAGTATATTTAATATAGAAGAATACTGCAAAGACAGTGAATGCACTCTTAGTATGCAAGACGTGGAAGTTAATGATTATAATAAAGACTATGTAATTTTAGTAGCTAAAGAAACTGGAGCTTGGGCTACTATCAATAAATCATGTGTCTATCTTGTTAGAGAACTGTTGGACAAAGAGATTACCTTCAATAAATTTAAAGAAGCATTTCCTGAACACACTCAACTATTAAGTTTGCTTTTTAATTCTGGGGTATTGAAAGTTAATCATGTATCATCATTTCATGATAAATTGATAAAGAGACAATGTAAAATCTCTGATTCTAAGGTTTGCCAAGTTGTACTTAGGTATACGAAGAGTTGCAATTTATCATGCTCTTATTGTTATGCTCATACAGATTTAAAACCTCCTACCTCAATGAGCAACGAAACTGTTTTATATATATTACATAAATTGAGTGAATCCTATCCAGAAACGGTTATCAATTTATCGTTTCATGGAGGAGAGCCATTGCTGAAATATAATAAACTTGTTCCTTTGGTAAAGGAAATAAGGAAAGTTTCTGAAAATATCAAATTCTACATACAAACTAATGGAACTTTAGTAACAAAAGAGATTGCTGATTTTCTAAAAGAAGAAAATTTTAATGTTGGAATAAGTATAGATGGGTTTGATATCGGTTCTAATTCACATCGATGTCAACTCAATGGAAATAGTTCATTAAAACAATCGCTCATCGGCCTAGATCATTTATTGGCTGCCGGAATTTCCCCTGGAATGTTTACGGTAGTCACTGCTGCTAATCAGTATAAGTTATTAGATCACTTTGATTTTTATGTAGAAAAAGGTATAAAAAAGTTCAATTTTAGTCCCATACTTCATTCAGGAAAAGCAGCAGATGAAAATTATGATGTAAACATTGATGATTTGATTGAAACAAATCTTAAATTAATGGAGAAAATAAATTTGATAAATAGTGGACGTAATAATATTGAAGACTGTATTTCCGAAATGAACACCAGTAATTTACTGAACAATTTATCTTCTTTGAATATTTACAATTTATGTACATTGTCTCCTTGTGGAGCAGGGCGCACAATGCTTGGTTTTGATATTGACGGATCTTTCTATTCTTGTGATTATTTTATAGGTAATTTAGATTTTAAAATTGGAAATATTTATGAAGTAGATGATATAAAAAATAGTATTTATAAAAATCTATCAGCTCAAAAATTATTAAAGAGAGACATTAATAGCATAAAGGAGTGCAGGCTGTGTACGTGGAAAAATGTATGTACATATCATTGTGCTTCAGATTCCTATTTCAATCATAATACACTATATAAGCCGCATAGTATGTGCGAATATACAAAAAAGATTATTCCCCGAATAATAGACTTATTATATAGGAATAAAATATCCATCAATAATATCCCTCCCTGCTAACAAGAGATATTAAAGAATTCCTTCTGCGACTATATTATTAAAAAAATAATTGATATGAAATTTATAATAAGTGCCATACTTTCGTTGTGTATTAACACTGTATACGCACAGGAAATAACTGGAATAATTACAGACAAGAATAATAACCCGATTGAATTTGCGACAATTGTTTTACAAACGACGGATTCTATGTTTTTGAATTCCACTTATACTGATTCCGTGGGGAGGTTCAGCACAAAAACGGATGCACTTCCTGTTATTATAACTGTTCAACATCTGATGTATGAAACACATCAAAAGAAGTACGACTCTGGGGTTATTGGTTCTATTCAGATGGATGAGAAAAACCAAATATTATCTGAAGTGTCTGTCGTAGGTGAGCGTCCGCTGGTGAGAGTCATTGACGGAAAAATGACTTATAATATGCCACAACTTCTAACAGACAAAATGGCAAGTAGTATCTATGATGCTGTATTGGAACTTCCAGGAGTTCAGCTACAAAAGGGTAACATTCAGCTAGTAGGAGCAAATTACGTGACTATTCTAATCAATGGAAAGAAAACAAATATGGATGAACGTCAATTGAATAATCTTCTAAAAAATATGCCAAAGGAGCGTATCCGGGAAGCGGAAGTGATGTATAGCGCACCTCCCCGTTATCATGCACGCGGAGCTGTAATCAACCTTGTTCTCGACAATGAAACTTCCGATACCCAGCAATTGCAGGGACAAATCAATACGCTGTACGATCAGGGATATTACGCGAATTTCCAAGGAGGTGCCACGATTCTATATAGCACCCCTAAAACCTCGACGGATTTCCTCTATTCGTTCGGTTACAACCGGAATCGTACAGGACAGGAAATTATATCCCGGCATCTGTTAGATGATCAGGTATTTAATATAACGCAATCCGACAGAGGCTATTCTATCAAGCCCACCCATACCATCCGCTTGGGGAATGATTGGCTGATCAACGATAAGAACAAGATAAGCTTGGCATACACCGCAGAAATCCAGCCGTGGATACGGGCCTTTAATTCTTCTATAGGAACCTACTCAGATTCGGAAAACAAAAAGGAGTCTGATAAGCCCGTGCAAATGCATAATATTGCGTTGAACTATACGTCCGGCTTCGGTTTTAGTACAGGCATTGACTTCACTTCCTATAAAAACCATACGACACAGCATTACCGAGAAAGGATGGAAGGCAAGGAAGATGCCTTTGATGCTCGTTCGAAACAAGATATTCGTCGTCTCACGTTCTATGCGGATCAAAGCCATTCACTGGGAAAAGGCTGGACGATGAATTATGGCACAAAGTTTAGTTTTGCTTCGGACAAGAGTTCCCAAATCTATTATTCCTCTGCTGGTCATGATTGGTCGGATTCCGACAGCGACAGCCAGTTGAATGAGTATGTCTATGACCTGTACGCAGGTTTTTCCAAACGTTTCGCTGACAATCTCTCCCTGAACGCTTCCTTGACCGGAGAGTATTATAAGCATAAGGAGATTGACTACCGGAGTTTATTCCCTATGATGGAAATCACCTATAAGGCCAATCCCGTCTCTGTTTTTCAACTGTCCGTTTCTTCCGATAAGGCTTATCCTAGCTATTGGGAAATGCAAAATACGACGTCTTACCTCAATGGATATACGGAAATACAGGGAAATACGGATTTGAGGCCAGCGAAAAACTATTCGTCCCAGTTAAACTATATTTGGAAAAACAAATATGTTTTCACGTTATTTGCGAACTATACAGATGATTTCTTCTGTCAGATACCTTATCAAGCTTCCGATAGATTGGTGCTGATTTATAAGACCTTGAACTTTGATTATTCGACGAAGTTAGGTTTTAACGTAATGATTCCGTTCCGGATTGGCAAGGTACTTGAATCCAGATTTATCTTAAATGGATATTACGACAAAATGAAAAGCGACCATTATCATGACCTGAGCTTCACGAAAGATAATCTGGCGATTTATACCAATCTGGATAATACATTTACCATATCGTCGAAACCCAATATAAAGGCAGAATTATCCGGCTCCTATATTTCTCGTAATATCCAGGGACCTATGACTATCAGTGCTATGTACCGCATCGATGCCGGTATAAAATGGACATTCAATCATAACAAGGCAGAACTCTCCCTGAAAGTCAATGATATGTTCAACTCATGGGCTCCGAAAGAGCTTAATCTCCGGTATCAGACACAAAACCTGCGGATGGAAGAGATTGCGGATTCAAGAAGGATTTCCTTGTCTTTCACGTACAGGTTCGGCGATTTCAAGTCGAAAGCGCGTAAGGAGGTAGACCGTTCACGGTTTGGCAAATAGATATTATATAAGCATCAAAAATATTGATTATATTTTAACTAAATCGGATAACAGAAGTCATTAGATTATTTGAATGAAGATTTCACACAATAACTCTAAAATATAATAATAGTTATGCAAATAGTAAAAATAGCGATATACCTATTTATTCTAAATGGAATATCTATATTGCAACCAATTTACGCACAAGAGCACTGGAGTAAAGAGGACTCTATAAAGCTAACTAAAATGTTGGATGGGGAAATACCAATACATATAAATGAAAACTTCAAAATAGAATTTGAAAAATCTATTTTAGGATACCCCAAAATAGAAGATAATGATCAGTGGAAAAAATATATAAATTTCAAACAACCTTTGAAAGGGCTTTTGTTATCTCCAATCAATAATGATATATTGGCTAATAGATTGTTGCAAAATTATAATAGAAAGAATAATAGTTTGTTTTTTATAAATAGTCAGATTATAAATATCTCTGAATATTCCAATATGTCAATACCTCTTACGAAAAAAATTCACTTTAATATTTATGGAATCAATGAAGTAAGTGCTAGAAAAAGTATCGCTCATCCTGTATCTTTTTTTCCATACGAGTTTGGCGCAGGTGTTTCATATGATATTAATCGCCACTTGAGAATAGGAACACAAAGTAATTATCAGTATAATTCTATTCAGAAAAAATGGGGATGGTTTATGGGACTTGGAATAACAGTGGTCTTTTGATAAGCTCAGTGTATTCTATTTTTAAGCGGAATTATTATGGAGTGAGAAAATTTGAGCTATAATATAAACTTCATTCGAATTAAGAATCATAAAAATGATATTGTGAATATTTAACTTACAGTACATACTGTTTATTATGTTTTTTCTTTATATTTGCACTTACAAATAAAACGTATTATGAAAAATCAATTTACTACATTGAGAATTTTAATATTTAACAATTGGTTTCTATTTGCAATAAATACATTAATATATGTATATTCATTATACTTAGAATTAAGATATGTATTTGTGGATGACTTCTATCGATTATCAATATATAAAAGATATGGAAATGAAGATGAGTTTCTCAAATTTCTTTCATCAGAAAGATCTTTAGATCTTCTAAATTACTTATGGATGCCAATACATGTAATTGGGATTGCTTTGTTTACAACAATATGCATATTCTTGGGCTTTAATATTATGGGAATTAGATTAGCCTTTAATAAGGCTTTCAAATATTCTTTGCAGGCATCAATAATATTGTCGTTCAACTATTTTTTATTGACACTCTTGAAAATATTAGGCATCATATCATATAACTACAATACTGTTGATGATGTGTATTTTATTCAATCAATAGGTAGATTCTTTATTCGCTTTAATTGGCCAGATTGGGCTTAGATCGGAAGAGCACACGTCTGAACTCCAGTCACCGTACGTAATCTCGTATGCCGTCTTCTGCTTGAAAAA
>ENA-USYP01002565-USYP01002565.1-human-gut-metagenome-genome-assembly--contig:-NODE-2565-length-10712-cov-5.776775_pt1 | contig 10712 bp, 11 predicted proteins | sample MGYA00250065_ERZ773512 | MGnify/ENA primary metagenome ERZ773512 (study PRJEB29103, sample SAMN06112003) | human gut metagenome | biome: human gut; feature: ankylosing spondylitis patient; material... | reverse complement strand
AAGCAGAAGACGGCATACGAGATTACGTACGGTGACTGGAGTTCAGACGTGTGCTCTTCCGATCTAGTGCTGTCAGTTCTTTCTCGAAATCTGAAATATAAGATACGGCAGATTTTACCTTGTGTTTGACAGACTGTGAAAAAGAGTAATAAGGTTTTCCCTGTTTCCGTCGATAATTATTCAATATCCTATTCATCCACAGTAAAGCTGAATAACCATAATCTCCAAGTTTAGCCAACCAGACCAAATGCGTACTGATATTATCGAAAACATCTCCATGCGTTACGTAATAACGTTTTCCGTGAGATATATGTACATAATCCTTTACCAATGAAACGGATGGAAGCGACAAAGGCAGTATCTTATCTAAAAAGTCATCATGATTTCCCCGAACATAAATAACTTTCGTTCCGTGTTTTTCCATCATTTTCATAATAACTTTTATAAGTTCCGTATAAGAACGTTTCCAGCGTCCGAAAGGATTTCGCTGCAACTTCCACCCATCCAGAATATCTCCATTCAAAATAAGCTTATCACAATCGATATTTTTCAGGAAAGAAGTCAACTCTTTCACTTTTGAATGTTCTGACCCGATATGTACATCCGACAGAATCACCGTAGAGACTTTTGTTCTTGTCATAGAATAATTTTAATTTTCGTTTAACAAAAGAACAACAGTTATATTTCCTGCATATTACAAGAATGTTTGTTTTCTGTTTCAGAAGATTACACCTTGCTTTCAAATCATAAATTATGTAAAACCACACTATTTTATTCAATAAATAATATCGGGAACAATCTTACTTCTTTTAATTTTGTTATTAATATATCATACATTTATAAAATCAGATATATTATGGAATACAGACAACTGCAACATTCAGAGCTTACTTTATCGGCTATCGCTTTCGGTGCATGGGCTGCAGGGGGTTGGATGTGGGGACAAACAGACCGGCATGAAGCAATCAAGGCCATGCGTGCGGCATACGCTGAAGGTATGACCTCCTTTGATACCGCTCCGATATACGGACAAGGAGAAAGTGAAGAGATTGTCGGAGAAGCATTACAAGATATTCCCCGCGACAAAGTGCAAATACTGACAAAATTCGGGTTACGTTGGGACTTGAATAAAGGAAATTTCTATGTCCACAGCCAAAATAATCAGGGGAAAGATATCGATATCTATAAATATGCCGGAAAAGAGAGTATCATACAGGAATGTGAAAATAGCCTGAAACGATTAAAAACCGACTATATAGATCTCTACCAAATACATTGGGCCGATATAACGACCCCGATATCGGAAACATTCGAAGCAGTAGCACGCCTTATCGAACAAGGGAAAATCCGATATGCCGGAGTATGCAACTACACACCTGAACAGATTGAGGAAGCTGATAAGGCAGTAAATATAATATCTGACCAAATTCCTTTCAGCATGGTAAATCGAGGAAGTGAAGACAAGACCATTCCATTCTGCATCCGGAACAAAAAATCGGTAATTGCTTATAGTCCTATGGAACGAGGATTATTGACAGGGAAAATGATACCGGGACAAAACTTCAAAAAAGGAGATCACCGAAAAACCAATCCGTATTTCACAGATGACAGTATTATCAGAACCAACGCTTTTTTAGCGAAAATAAAACCGATTGCCGATGAAAAAGGCATTACCCTTTCTCAACTTGTACTACGCTGGACAATCGATCACCCGGGTATTACCATTGCTTTAGCCGGAGCTCGTAACAAAGAACAGGCAATCTCTAATGCCCGAGCTGCCGACGTGCATTTATCGAATGACGAAATTTTATTCATAAATAAACAATTGGAATTTCTTTAAAAACACTTCACGATGAAAAATTTATTATTATCTATCACGGTTTGCGGAATCATAGCTTGCGGATGCGCTCAAGCTAAAGAACTCAAAACAATACAACTGAATGCTCCGGACACACAACGGGGGGATGCCGTAATGACAGCATTAAAAAACAGGAAATCTACTCGGGAGTTCTCTACAAAAGAGCTAAGTCTTAAAGATCTTTCAGATCTTTGCTGGGCGGCAAACGGTATCAACCGCCCTGAATCGGGGAAAAGAACGGCTCCATCGGCAATGAACAAACAAGATATAAAAGTATATGTTTGTACAGCAGATGGAAGCTACTTATATAATCCCCAAAAGAATACACTCGAACCCGTCAGCTCCGGAGATGTAAGACCTTTAAAAGCGCCGGTATGTCTCATTTTAGTATCCGATACAAGCAGCGACTGGGGAGCAATGGATGCCGGAATAGTATCTCAAAATATATCGCTATTTTGTGCAGGAACAGGTATGGCAACCGTTCCACGCGGAAGTATGGATAAAGCAGCCTTAAAAAAGGCATTGAAACTTACCGGAGATCAGACTCCTTTTTTGAATCATCCGGTAGGTTATTTTAAATAAATAATCATTTCATAAAAATCGGTGCAGTCCAAAATATCATATGTTGAGATGGACTGCACCGATTTTTATATTGAAGCACAAATTCCCCAGTCACCGAAAAAAATCTCGTCTACCTCACAAATTTCAGCAACAACTCCGTATTAAGCCGTTTTTTAATTGCCATTTAAGTAAAACTTAAGTAACCGATAAAGCCGCCCTGCTTATTTTTGCGCTATAACTTAAATATAAAAAACATGAAACGACTTATTACCAAAAGAAAGACCTTCAGTCTAATGATCATTATAGCAATATGTGCCATAACGACAAAACTGTTATTGCAAAAGTTTGTTACCGATGCCAGGACATACGACGTAAAGGTATATGCTGCTACTCCCAAAACGGACGCGTCTTTTTATCTTTCGATAGCAGAACTCTAAAACGAGAAATGCATGGCAATGCGCACTCCCGAACGATCTATTCCGGGATGATTACGATAAGTCAAACGCCAGACATATTCGACCCGCAATATCGTAAATATGTTGTCGAGACCAGCTCCGAACTCCATATAAGGTGTCTTCTTATCCATCATACGGGTTGTCGACGGGAAAGCCCATAAAAAATCGGAATCGGGATGTAATGCCGGATTATTTTTATCGGATAAATGTCCGAACATGCCTTTAAAAGAAATCACTTCCCTAAGTTTCATATACTTAACCAACGGAATACGATTGAATAATATACCGTTAGCAAAATAGGTCAAATCCCATGACGCATACGAATCATTTATGAATTCCATCGGATTCATCAACGAATAAGAGCCTTGTTGGATTAAATAGGAAAGATTGGCATTCGGTATGATCAACATGGGATAAGGAACTTTATTCCAAACTTTTCCGGCCTGAAGCATAACATTCAAATGACCGAAAGCTGAAAACCAAAATGCTTTTCTTACACTGAAATCGGTGCGATTATAATTATACTTGCTGTCAAAGACACCTTTCAATCCCACGACATGAGATAATGTAAATACCGGTGCATCTTTTGTAATCGGATAACGTTGACCTTTCGTCTGATAAAATTTTTCATTCGGAGCATAACGCAATTTTATTTCAGCTTCAGCTTCGGAATATCTTTTAAATTCATTTCCTGCTAACGGTTTGAACGGTACCCATTTCGTTGCCTCTTCTGTCTTATAGCGCAAATCCAAACCGTATGAAAATCCGAACTTATGTTCACGCAAATATCCTAACTCGGTATTCCGCAAATAGGTAGAGCGAACATCTTCCATACGTTTTAATGCCAGAAATACATTGTCTTTGTTGGTATATAAATAATGTTGCCCGAGCTGATTAATGTCATAGCTATGCATCAACCGGATAGAATGTACAGGGAATTCTCCCGGATGATATTTTTTCTTATTGAAAGAATACTGCAACTCGGCCTTATATTTGAATTTCTTATCCCGAGTTCCGTATGCAAGATAACCGTTACCGAACCAATGCGGATTCAAATTTGCCGTAGTCAGACCTCCTACTCTAAAACGCGCACCCTCTACAGAATTACCGCTGATCGTCGTATTCATCGGTCCGAAGTCGAATTTACTCTCCTTTGAGGTTTCGATATATCCCGAAATCAGAATAGATATAACCTTTTCCGTCCAATAAAACACCGGCACTTCCCGTAAACGGACCAGCAACTTATCGACTGCATTTTCTTTCGACTTCACTGCTACGTGCCGATTATCGATCCAAAAAGCTTCGGGCTTTACCTCCGCCATTTCATCAACAATCACACGCCCTTCCTTACTAAAGATAGACATATCGGCAGGAGGTGAAAAATTATGTTTTGTGTAAGTAGACAGACGTCGGGCATACAGTCCCTGCGTACCGGGCAATATTCTAAATTCTACAACAGCATCATCTTTTGTCTTGATACGAGTGCCATCCGGAAATCGTTTAAAATCCTGAGAAATGACAAGGTTCTCCACATAATTTAAATTAATGGCTTTAGGAACTGTAAGCTTTGCTTTTTTAACAAAATAGGTAGAATCTAACGTAACATACAAATGTCCGACAAATCCCGTAGATTCGGAATTAAAAGGAGCAAATGCCAAATCGACACACTTTTCACCTTCTATTTGTATGGTGTCCATCAAATAATAACGATAAAAAGCCGGTCCTATATTTGACAAAGGGCTGACAAAGCGTGTCAACAACATAGTTACATCATTGCCGAAAATATCAACCTCTTTAAACACCTCATCATAGAACTGTTGTAGGCTCTCCTGGTTGAACATCTCGTCTATACCCGCTCTTTTTATCCCTGTCACTTGTTGTTTATGACTGGTAGGACTCTTTCGATAGTGGTTTTCTGCTATTTTTTCTTTGATCGAAACCGTCAGTATCGGTTTTCCGGAGACCTCTGAAGTATCCACATAATCAAAAATAAACTGGAATTTCTTGAACAACCACTTCTTCTTTTGCTCCTCAGAAAAATCATTCAAGGCCAATGTCAGTTTATCATACTGTTCATAATTATAATAATCGTGATTTTCCGGAGAATTTTGATCACGCCGTTCTATGATATTCTTGACAAAATCTACCGCCGGATTTCCTTTTCTTTTATAACGCTCCCTTTTAGGTCTTACTATCACTTCCTTTACATCATAGGTCGAAGGTACCAACTTGACTTCTAAAGTACGCGTTCCTCCACGTTTTACCGATATCTCTTTCCCTCGATAACCCAAAGAAGTAAAAATAATCTTAGAAAACGCAGAAGAGGTTTTTATAGAAAAACGCCCTTCATCATCTGTCGTTACCCCAACTTGAGGACCTTTCAAAAAAACCGACACGTAAGGCAGAGGTTCATTCGTAACCGAATCGGTAACAATCCCGGTTATTACAGTAGATTGAGCAACGGCTTTATAAGGGAACAAAAAACAGATACAAAAAAGGGAGATTATATATATTCTTTTACTCATGTCTCTCGATTACTATCCGAGGCGCAAATTTAGATAAAATATTAACGTTGAATATTGCATTAAAGATTTCGCCCACAATGTTTAACAAAGTTTAAATTCAAAAATCAAACGTTTAGAACATTTTGACTTACAAGCATTTTATCTTTACAAAAGATTTTATTTAATTGGAAATGGGAAAAGAAATTGAACGGAAATTCCTCGTAAATGGAGATAAATATCGTGAAAACAGTTCTAAAACTTACTACAAACAAGGTTATTTATCAGTCGATAAAGAGCGTACTGTCCGCATCCGCATTGCCGGGAATAGGGGCTTTATAACTATAAAAGGAAAAACTACAGGATGTTCGCGACAAGAATATGAATACGAGATATCGGTCACGGAAGCAGAGGAAATATTGGACAATTTATGTTTAAAACCAATTATCGAAAAATATAGATACAGATATATCGATGCAAATAATATAATCTGGGAAATCGATGAATTTATGGGAGAAAATGCCGGATTGACAGTGGCCGAGATCGAACTCCCTACAGAAGATTCTCTTTTTACTAAACCTGATTGGATCGGGCAAGAAGTAACTGACGATGCCCGTTTTTATAATTCAAATCTTATCCGCAATCCTTTTAAACGATGGAAGAACAATAAATAAAACATTTCTCATCTTTAGAGCCTATCTAAATTTTTCAGGATGAAGCTCGAGAGAAATTTACAAGAATAGTTATTTCTCCTCTCAAAAAACTGAATTCTAAATCCTCTACAAAGAGGAACTGTATCGATACCGCCAGCAATATATAGACCGGAAGAAAATACAAAAAAATATAATAATATTTTTTATCAGAAAATCCAGACAGGTTCTTAATAAATTCATCAAAGAATATTTGCGAATACAGAATTAATCACTACCTTTGCATCGCTTTTGAAGGACAAAGGCATTGGAGAGGTGGCAGAGTGGTCGATCGCGGCGGTCTTGAAAACCGTTGTACTGCAAGGTACCGGGGGTTCGAATCCCTCCCTCTCCGCAATAAATCTTGAAAATCAATATTTTGCAAAACAAACACCCAGTTTTACACCCAAGAATGTAAAGTTGGGTATTTTTCATTGAGAAGCAAAAAGAAAGGGGCTTAAACTTACTTTGAAGTTTACCCCTCATCTCATTATTACGGCTATTGCTATTTTTATAGACGCTTTAATTCTTCTTCTGCCGCCGATGAGCCCTTATATTTGCTTTTACGAGGTTGGAAATTATAAATGATGTTGAGTGAAATTCCACGACCGTCGTAACTTTGGTGTTTATCAACAAAGACACCGTATGTGTTCATCGTCCAGTTGTTGTTGACGGTATTGAAAATATCGGTAGCCGTTAATTTGACCGCCAACGATTTATGAAAGAAAGTCTTGCCAACTGACGCATCCATCGCAAACCAAGTCGTGCCAAAGCAGTTGGTATGCATGTCTCCCTGTGTCTGACCATTGAAGTTGGCTGTAATCATCCAGCCATGCGGCAATGAAAATGTATTGTCAAAATAATAAGAGAATATTGGCTTCTTGTAAGATGTATTGTCAAGTGTCAGCCATTGCTTATACATGCCAAAGGTAGCATTGGGAGTCCAACAATGAATGGGTTTGCTCCACACGAGGTAGAGATTGAGTGCTGAAACATCGATATTCACCGGGTGCATAAGAAGTTGAAGATTGTCCGCCGGATAAAGTTGCTTGACAAAGGCATAGGCATCAAGACTCCGTGTAAAATCTGCCTGAAGCATAAATCCGTTCCACATGCCAAACAACTGTACGTCGTGCATCTTTTCATCGCGCAGGGCCGGATTGCCTTCTTCAATTTCGTGCAGTCCCGTATAACTAAGGGAACTTGTTAGTTGCGAGTAGGGCGGCTTCACGGTGGCCAATTTATAGCTCAGACTAATTTGTGAGTCATCATTGAATGAATAGATCAACGACACATCAGGCGTAAGCAGATGGTCGCGACGGCTTACCTCTTCATCGCGTTTACTGTTCACGAGGAAATCATAATCGACATATTCATATCTCGCACCGACAGAAAGAGAAAGTTTACCGAACATCCGTGCCCATGATGCGAACAAGGCGGAGGATGTCTGCTTGGCATCTGTCAATGAGGAAGGAATGTATTGGCTTACCTGTTCATTCAACATGCGGTAATCGAGTGAGGTATGCGTGTAGCTGTCTTGCGTGCCAACAGTGAAGTTTCCTTTTCCAAGCGGGAATGTAAGGTATAATTTGCCCGCCCAAAAGGTTGACTTACGTAAATCGTGGGAGTTGACATCAGGATTTGTGGATTCCGGATATGTCGTTGCTACGCTGTTATTATTGCGAGATTGTCGGAAATCTCCGTCAAAATGCAACAGATACTTGTCGGAAAAAGTGTTTTCATAATACAACGATACCGAATGGCTATGCGCACGGATTCTTCTGTCAATACGGCGAAGCAGGGGTATATTGTCATCAAGCCATTCTGCGCCATCGTTGCTAAAGTCACCTTTTTCGGGATTATAACGATAGTAGGCACCCCAAGATTGCGAGCCTTTTGCATGATTGAACCCGGCTTTGACAGAGCCTGCTGTTGTCGGATAGACATTATTCTGCCGGCTTCCTACTACGGTTTCCTGTCCGTTATAAATCAGTCTGTTGGTGGTGGTTCCTTTGATAAATGAGTTGCTGCGATTCACGGAGCCGTTAAGAAACAATTCCCAGTTACCGGCCTGATAGCTGAGTCCGAGAAGGTCTGTTAACGACCATTTCCTGCGGCGCGTGAGCTGAAACTGGTCGGTCAGCGACAAACCTTGTATGAAATTGCGTTTCGTTGTGATTTTCAGGACTGCCCCCGTTGTGCTTTCATAAGCTGCTCCCGGAGCCATCAACAACTCCACTTTCTTGAGGTTCGATGACAGAATCTGCTGCAATTCCTGATTGTCACGCATGGGGCGTCCATCAATATAGATTTCTATGTTGTTTTTACCGATTATGCTTACCGTATTATCTTCAACTTTTATCATAGGCAGTTGGGCTAGTACGTCCAAAGCGTTACCTATATAAGCAAGATTAGAACCGGGAATGGTGGTTACAAGCATCGAACCGACAAGTTTTGTAGCGGGTTGCTTGGCTGTGACGATTACTTCTTGTAACTCGTGAATAATGGAATCGGTCGGTTCCACAGATTGCCCCCATACGGATGTCACATGCAAAAACATACATAGCATCAGGGAAATGGCATTTGTTATTTTCATATTCTACAGCTTTGTTTTTACTGCAAAGGTAGAGCAAGGCTGTAGAATTTTAGGGACGAAACGACTGACATTTACCTGACATTAAGCTGACAAGTAGCTGACTATCATGTATTTTTAGGGGAAAGTCGATAATAGCCGCCTTTGTCTGCCACAATCTTCAGGTTTGTATTGCTTTCCACGATTGGTTTTAATCGGCGAACTAGCGTATACAAAGATTCTTTTGCATTTTCTTTTCTCGGCCATAGGTTGCGGCAGATGTCATCAATAGACACCTTTTTATCTTCACTTTCCATTAACATTTTCATAAACGACCGTTGCATGGAGGTGAAATAGATTTCTTCTTTCCGTTCATTGTGGAACTGACAAGAAGAAGCAGAAAATGTTAAGTTTCCGAAGGCGGTTACATGTCCTCCGACAAGGGGCGTAGCAACAAGCATTGTATTCTTCTTCCTACGCAAATAAATCAAAGAAAACATTCCCCATAGGATACTGGCAGTCAGCAATGCGCTTGGAATAGTCTGTTTAGACAGGCTGAATATAGTGGCTCTTGAACAATTCGGGTAAGCCCTGATATACAACCGTTCATGCGCTGTCTTGAAACTGACGGTATCGCTGCAAAAAGAGATCTTGCTGGGCTCATCGGTGCATAAAGACAAATACGACGTTCCTTTTAGCTGCCCGATTTGCAAATTAGATTTGAACACTCGCAATGTGTCGGCAGTAATTCTTTCAGGATGGCTTGACAATACAGTTTTCACCAAAGCTTGATTTACATCTTCTATGATGTTCTCTTTTGCCGTCATATAATTCGCATATCCAAGGAACAGCGAAGGAACCATCAAAGAGAAAAACACTATAATTGCTACTATCGGTTTCATATCTCATCTACATATGTGTATTAATTAGAATGCAAATGTACGAAAATGCAAGCTATCATAAGAATGAACCGCATTTTTTCTACCTATAATTTGAATCCACTCTTCTTCCTCGGTTCATCAAATGCTTTCCGGAAGCCATGTCCCAGCTTGCCAAATTGTTCCTTGAACCATTCGCTTATCGGCTGTCTGTTTATGGTCAGCATCAGTTTGCTGTTATCGACCGGATTCCTTTCCACTTTGAAAATATCATTCCTGATGTCAAACTTCCGTCTGTGTTCCTCGGAATAAATCCTGCCATTGCACCTGATAGCCTCTTTCTTCGTCAGGAGGCTCTCTATCATTTCTTTGGTGAAGCCGATGGCAGCGCACAACTTTTCCATTCTCAGCATCTCTTTGAGCATCGGGAACCATTTGAATGCCTTTTCAAGCAAGGTATTCAGCTGAGATATTTCCTTGTCTTTGGCTTCAAGTTCCTGATTGTGTATTCCTTGAAGATTGCGTATCTGCTTGCCGTACTGCTCCTACATACGTTGCATTTGGGCTTTCAAATCATCAATTCCCTTGTCCCGTTTGGCAATTTCCTGACGCAATTCTTCATTGGACTGTTCCAGTTTCTTCATCTTTCCGCTGCCGAAAAGAGAACCCACTCCGCTTGCTATGACCGTAGCGGCATCGGTGGCTGCACTTTTGAGCTTGTTCGTGCGTATCTCCGATTTCACCTGTCTGAGTTCCTGCTCGGCAAGATTCACCTGTTGCTCCTTATGCCGTTTTACGGCTTCTATGCGTTGCAGTTCGGCTTTCTGTTTTTCAATAATGAAGTCGTTCCGTTCCAGGTGTTCTTTGCCTGTTACGGTTTTTGACTTACCACGCTCCATCAGAAGGATGTCGGATGCCAAGGTCTGCATCTGCATCATGTCATCGTCATTGAGTTTGCGGCTCTTGCCTGTATCGTGGTTCATCCAATCGAATACGATATGCGCATGGTAATTCGGCTTGAACCACCTTTCGCCTACCTTGAAACTCTCCCTGTCCTCTGGGTCAGGCTGTCCGTTCAGTCAATGCCCTTCATCTTTGTGCAAAAAGATTTGAAGCGGAGTGATGCCCCAGCGTCTTTGGCATTCCTCGCCAAATTTCTTCACGTCTGCCAGTATGGTGTCCGGTTTGATGAGCAACA
>ENA-USYP01002556-USYP01002556.1-human-gut-metagenome-genome-assembly--contig:-NODE-2556-length-10736-cov-11.677456_pt1 | contig 10736 bp, 8 predicted proteins | sample MGYA00250065_ERZ773512 | MGnify/ENA primary metagenome ERZ773512 (study PRJEB29103, sample SAMN06112003) | human gut metagenome | biome: human gut; feature: ankylosing spondylitis patient; material... | reverse complement strand
GGGTGGGTGGGGAGGGGGGGGGGGGGGGGGGGGGAGGGGGGGGGGGGGGGGGGGGGGGGGGGGGGGGGGGGGGGGGGAGGGGGGCGGGGGGGGGGGGGGGGGGGGGGGGGGGGGGGGGGGGGGGGGGGGGGGGGTATGGTATAATAAAATCACCGAAACACACCCCACGATTGGAGGTAGCGACGATGAAAACTGCAAAACGACTCCTTGCCCTTGCCCTTGCGGGCGTGATGACGCTGGCCCTGCTCACCGGCTGCGGCGATAAGCCGGGCGATAAGCCGGAGGACACCCTCCGGGCCGAGGCTCTGGCAGACATCATAAATGTGCGGTATGGTAAGAACATCACCTGCGAGGCCGACCCGCAGCTGAGTGAGGCGGCGGAGAGGTACACACAGGTGAGCTCTGAGGATGGAAGCACTTTTCTCATTAACAAATTGAAGTTGGGCAATTACCACTCTATCGGTTCTGAGCCTCACAAAGCTCTCTTGAAAACCATCGGCATCGACCCCAACACCACCAACAAACAGGTCATCTTCTACTGTGGAGAGGACAGAGGCTCGGACGACCCCGTCAAGCAGGCCATCGACCTCTGTAACAACTACAGACTGGTACTGCCGGAACCGAATGAGAAGAATTGGGCCACTATCAGCTTCCTCGCATCCAGCTACCGGGTCGGCTTCGGAAAGTGGAAGGATGAGAATGGCAAACCCAGGCTCTTCGTCATCATGGTAGGCGACATCCCGGGGAGAAGCTGACGCTCCTGCGGCGGGAAGATAAGAAAAACGGACAGCATCCCCCTCGGAGAGACTCCCCGAGGGGGATTTTTGCGCCTTGCGGAGCGCCCTGTCCTTCATACAACCTCTCCGTCATTGCTTCGCAATGCCACCTCCCCTACCGAGGGGAGGCCTTGGCATACCGTAAAGCCTTGCCTCTTCGCCAGAGGCTCCCCTACTAGGGGAGCTGGCGCGAAGCGCCTGAGAGGTTGTACGAAGGACAGCCTGCCCGTGAGCCGCAGCCGTGCCGGAAAGGCACGGCTTTGTTCACTTTTCCTATGTCCCTCCCTTGAATACAGGCGGAAACCGTCAAAACGCGAAAAAATCGGTTTTCCTCTTGCCAAACGGGGCAAAACGCGCTATTCTATAGTCACAGTTTAACAATTTAGCATGGTAAAGCGGTAAAACGAAGCGCCGCTTCTGCTGAATCTGAGGGAGGAATTTGTATATGAAACGTCTGGTATCTGCTTTTCTGGCCGGTGCGATGGCGCTGAGCCTTGCCGCCTGCGGCGGTTCTGCATCCACTTCCACGGCTGCTTCTTCTGCCGCTGCCTCTGCCGCCCCGGCAAGCTCCGCGGCCGCTGACAGCGACCTGGCTTACATCCAGTCCAACGGCAAGATGGTCATTGGTTACACCGTCTATGAGCCGATGAACTACACCGACGCCGACGGCAGCTTCACCGGTTTCGATACTGAGCTGGCCACCGCTGTCTGTGAGAAGCTGGGTGTTGAGCCGGAGTTCGTGGAGATCAACTGGGACACCAAGGAGACCGAGCTGGCCGCAAAGAGCATCGACTGCATCTGGAACGGCCTGACCCTGACCGATGACCGGGAGGAGAACATGGCCTGCACCAAGCCCTATGTCAAGAACGCCCAGGTCGTGGTGGTGAAGGACGGCACCGACTACACCTCCACCGCCGACCTCATCGGCAAGACCGTGGTGGCCGAGGCCGGCTCTGCCGGTGAGACCACCATCACCGAGAACGCCGACCTGTCTCAGGCTGATTTCATCTCCAAGGCTGTTCAGACCGACTGCCTGATGGAAGTCGCCGCCGGTACCGCTGACGCCGCCATCCTCGACCTGACTCTGGCCTCTGCCATGATCGGCGAGGGTACCGACTACGCAAACCTCAAGATGGTGGATGAGCTGAACGTCGAGGAGTACGGCGTGGCCTTCCGCAAGGGCAGCGACGTGGCCGAGGCTGTGGACAACGCTTTCGACGAGCTGAAGGCTGACGGCACCATGCAGGCTCTGGCCGACAAGTACGGCCTGACTCTGGCTGAGTAACTTACATTATAATAAACGGATAGGTGTAGTGATTCTGTGACTGTGATTTTGGAGCGTCTGACCGGCGCATTCGCGCTCAACTGTGAGCTGTTCTTTCTGACCTTGCTGTTTTCGCTGCCGCTGGGCCTTGTGGTGGCCTTTGGCTCCATGAGCCGGTGCGCACCGCTGCGGGGCGTCGTCAAGACCTTCGTGTGGGTCATCCGCGGCACGCCGCTGATGCTCCAGATCATCGTCATCTACCTTGGCCCCGGCCTGCTGGGCATGACCAACCCCTGGCCCTCCGGCTCTTCGGGCCGTCTGGTGGCGGCGGTGGTGGCTTTCGCCATCAACTACGCCTGCTACTTCTCTGAGATCTACCGCGGCGGCATCGAGGATGTGCCGAAAGGCCAGACCGAGGCCGGTCAGGTGCTGGGCATGACCAAGAGCCAGATCTTCTTCAAGGTCACGCTCCTGCAGGTCGTCAAGCGCATCCTGCCCCCGATGGGCAACGAGGTCATCACGCTGGTGAAGGATACCTCGCTGGCGAATGTTATCGCCAACAAGGAGATCATCATGATGGCGAAGGAGTACAGCGCCAAGGGCCTCATCTGGCCGCTGTTTTCCACCGCGATCTTCTTCCTCGTCTTTGTCGGCGCACTCACCCTGCTGCTGGACTGGGCCGAGAAAAAGATGGACTATTTCCGCTGCTAAGGAGGATACTGAATTATGGCATTACTCGAAGCCTCTGGCATCGGGAAGAATTTCGGCGAGACGAAAGTTCTCAAGGACATCTCGCTCACACTGGAACAGGGCGAGGCGCTGGCGATCATCGGCTCGTCCGGCTCAGGAAAGACGACGCTGCTGCGCTGCCTGAACTTTTTGGAGCGTCCCGACACCGGCGTCATCCGGGTGAACGGCGAGACCATGTGGGACGCCGCCGACCCCGCCACCCAGCGGGAGAGCGAGGTGCGGAAAAAGCGCCTCCACTTCGGCCTCGTGTTCCAGAACTTCAACCTCTTCCCCCAGTACACCGCGCTGGAAAACGTGATGCTGGCGGGGGAGCTTCTGGCGAAGGAGCAGCCCGACTACAAGGCCAACAAAAAGGCCATCCACGCCCAGCTGGAAGCACAGGCCCGTGACCTGCTGGCCCAGATGGGCCTGTCGGAGCGGGCAGGCCACTACCCCCACCAGCTCTCCGGCGGTCAGCAGCAGCGGGTGGCCATCGCCCGCGCACTGGCGCTCCACCCGGACATCCTCTGCTTCGATGAGCCCACCAGCGCCCTCGACCCGGAGCTGACCGGCGAAGTCCTCCGTGTCCTGCGGGACCTCGCCGACCGAAAGACCACCATGATCATCGTCACCCATGAGATGCACTTCGCCCGCGACGTGGCCGACCGCATCCTGTTCATGGACGGCGGCGTCGTGGTGGAGGAAGGCCCGGCCCGCCAGCTCATCGACCACCCCCAGGAGGAGCGCACCAAGCAGTTTTTGGCGCACTACTCGGAATAAGACAGGCTATGGCCCTCCCCGCTCGGGAGGGCTTTTTTGCGCCACTCACGCCGAAAACACCACGATTCGCGCAGATTTTATTTACATTCTCTGAATTTTTTGGTAAGCTTGTGTCAGAAAAGGCTGATTCTTCAAAAGATGAACCGACCAAAGGAGGACAGACTATGAGACTGAAAAGCGCACTCCGGCGGGGCGTGGCCGCCGCCGTCATCGCGGGCATCGTGGTGAGCTCCGGCATCCCGGCCTATGCGAAAACATGGGACATCGCTAGCGGTGACATTACGGTCAAAGGTGCGAGCGATGAAAGCGGAAACTATAACGAGGTCAAGCAGGGCGACAAGGGTTTCGAGAAGGATGAGGGGGAGACCGTCATCACCGGCAAGTCGAAGGAGCATACCGTCACCATCGACACCTCCAAGGGCGACGTGGACGTCACCTTCGACGACCTGAAGATCGACGTCAGCGGAAAGAAGGAGGGGGATGGTAGCGGTGACAGCCCTGTCCGGGAGAGCAAAGCCGCCGTCACCGTGAAGGGCGACCACGATGCCGCCATTGAGCTGGACGGCGACAACGAGCTGAAGAGCGGCGGCTATAAGGCGGGTCTTGAGAAGAACGGCGATGAGTCCTCCGGCAAGCTGACCATCAAGGATGACAAGGGCAAGGACGGCTCCCTCACCGCTGAGGGCGGCGACGGCGGCGCAGGCATTGGCGGGGGAAAGGAGAGCACCGGCAGCAACATCACCATCCGGGGCGGCACCATCGAGGCTGTGGGCGGGAGCAACGCGGCAGGCATCGGCGACGGTGCAGGCCGCGCGTCGGGCGACGCCGAGGTGACGGCCAAGGCGGGGAGCCAGACGGCGGACGCCAAGGCCCCGGCCATCGGCGGAAAGTACGGCGAGATACCCACGGAGAACCTTTCTGACGATGAACATAAGGTGACGGGAGGACGGCTGACCCGTCTGAACGCGGACGGCACCGTGATGGAAGGGATGGGCTACGACTACACCTCCGTCCCCACGCCCCAGCCGGACGACGACGAGGACGACGATGATGATGACGTCCCGCCCCCGGTGCAGGAGAACGCCCCCGAACCCCTGCCCGGCGGCATGGTGGTCAAGGGCTTCTTTTCCAGCCGGGTCACCATCCAGCAGCTGGACCTTTCGGGGGTCACGGAAAGCGGCATCGGCCCCATGGTCGGCAGCGTAAAGGCCTCCGACGCCGGAGAGGATCTCACCTCGAGGGGTGCGGTGCTTATTGAGAGCGCCGCCCCCCGCTCCACCGTCACCACCGACATCCCCAGCCTCCGGGAGGACGGCGTGGAGGACATCTTCTTCCGCTATGAGGACACCATGACCCACTATAGCGTGGACAAGATGGCCGACGCGGCGGGCGAGGACGCTGACGTGGAGCTGAAGCAGAACAAGGAGGACATCAGCCTCCGGCTGGACGGCGAAACGCGGGATGACCTGTCGGAGCGCTATCTGGAGTGGGTGCCGGTGCAGACGCCAGAGCCGCAGGAGCGGCTGATATTGACCCACGAAGGGGTAGAGCAAAAAACGAGTGAAGAGCTCAGACGTGAACGCGACGAATTACGGAAACAAGAGCTGGATATGATGGACTTCCAACTCGCGAAAAAAAGGGACGACCTCCCGAGTTTGGATTGGTGGCTCGAGCCTGCGAGAGCGGAAACGGTAGAGCAAAAAACGAGTGAAGAGCTCAGACGCGAACTCGACGAATTACGGAAACAAGAGCTGGAGATGGGCTTCCAATTTGCGAAAAAAAGGGACGACCGCCCGAGTTTGGATTGGTGGCTCGAGCCTGCGAGAACGGAAACGCCGAGAATCGGGCTTGAGGAGTCCCTGAAACAGCTGGCTTCCCGATTTGAGGACATCGCTCCCGAGGAGGATAAGAAGCCACTGCTCTTTCTGGTCGAACCCCCCCACACGGAGCGCAAAAAGTATACCAATCCGTTGGAGAGTGACCTGCGGCGCTATACCGACCTTAGTGACGACTGGGACGACCAGCCGGATACCCAGGGGGAGATAAAGATCTGGATACCGGAGGACTTGGGGCAGCCCAAAGAAATAAGCATCTTAAAGGAGAGCCTGAGCCGTAGTGACGGCATTGCATGATACACAGAACGAAAGGAGACGTACTATGAGACTGAAAAGCGCACTCCGGCGGGGCGTGGCCGCCGCCGTCATCGCGGGCATCGTGGTGAGCTCCGGCATCCCGGCCTATGCGGGAATATGGAACATCGCCGACGGCGACATTACGGTCAAAGGTGCGAGCGATGAAAGCGGAAACTATAACGAGGTCAAGCAGGGCGACAACGAGTTCAAGAAGGATGAGGGGGAGACCGTCATCACCGGCGAGTCGGATAAGAACACCGTCACCATCGACACCTCCGAGGGCAACGTGGACGTCACCTTCGACGACCTGAAAATTAACGTCAGCGGCAAGACCGAGGTGGATGGCAGCGGCAAGACCGAGGTGGATGGCAGCGGCAAGACTGAGGGGGATAGCAGCGGTGACGGCTCTGGTCATGGGGGCAAAGCTGCCGTCACCGTGAGGGGCAACCACGATGCGACCATCGAGCTGGACGGTGACAACAAGCTGAAGAGCGGCAGCAATAATGCGGGTCTTGAGAAGAACGAACGCGAGTCGAAAGGCACGTTGACCATCAAGGACGACAACGGCAAAGACGGCTCCCTCACCGCTGAGGGCGGCGACGGCGGCGGCGACGGCGGCGGCGCAGGCATCGGCGGAAAGCACGAAAGCGGTGCCGGAAACATCGAGATCACCGGCGGCACGATAAAGGCCGTGGGCGGCGAGGGTGCTGCCGGTATCGGCGGCGGTGTGTACGGCACGGGCCACGACATCGAAATTTCCGGCGGCAAGGTGTCGGCCACAGGCGGCGATGCGAATAAAAATCTGGATTCCTCCCGCCCCGGTGCGGCTGGCATTGGCGACGGCGCGGGTACGCGGTCTGAGATAGACCCGAATGCACCGCCCAGCAACCCCAGCAACCCCAATCACATCATCATCTCCGGCGACGCCGAGGTGGAGGCCAGGGCAGGAGCCAGCACCGGCGGTAAAACTGCGGCCATCGGCGGCGGCATGGTCGGCGAGATCTCCAATGACGCCCTCTCCAGCGGCCACAACGGCAGTCTGACCCGCTACGACTCCGCCGGGAACAAGATGGAGGACTACAGCTACGACAGGCGGACGCCCTCCCAGCCGGAGCAGCCCGATGATACCGAGAACAACGACGATGATGACGACGAGAATGACGCCCCGAACACGCAGGCTGGCGAGGTGCCGGACCGTGTGAAGCAGATGTACGAGACCGTCGGCGTGATCACCCATCCGGATGGCACACAGGAGCTTGGGAATGTGGCCACGGCGGAGTATGACCCGGTCAACAAGGTCCTGAGCTTCGATGCCCACAGCACACTCTTTCGGATGACAGGCGACTCGCTGCGGGAGCTTGCAAAGGAGGTCCATGAGCTTCGCATCCGGTTCCTTGATGGGAACGGGCAGGAAATGGAGGCCGTCATTCCGCTGGCCCGGATCAAAGATCTGGTCGGCGTGAATGGTGCGTTCGAACTCGAGCTGTCCCAGGAAGGGCTCTATCGCTTCTATGTTGTCGGGCAGACGGGATATGATAGAAAAACATTCTCGGATGAGACCGCCCTGCGCCGAAACGGCAAGGAACTGGTCCTCGTGTACCGCGTTGGCGATGAGGAGCAGAAAGCGCAGGAGACTGCCCGGGTGGAAGAGGCGATCGCCCGCCGCAAGCAGGAGAAAGAGCAATGGGGAACGGTCCTCTCCGGTCGAGAAAGCAGCTCCCTGAGCGGACTGCCCGAGCTGACTCAGCCGGGAACGGGTACCGTCGGCGGCGTGACCGACTTCAGCGCAGCCCCGAAGGATCCCACCATCATCGACATGGGCCCCATCACGGTCCGTCCGTCCGAGCAGCCCGAGCTGACTCAGCCGGGAACGGACACCGTCGGCGGCGTGACCGACTCCATCGCAGACCCGAAGGTCATCCACACGGGCTCCATCACGATCCGTCTGCCCGGGAAGTCCGCCTCCGACTCGTCGGGGTGGAAGACATTTACCGGTAACATCGTGAAGCTCGTGGGCGGGAAGCAGGACAGCAAGAAGGACGACCCGGCCCCCTCCGTCGGTGGCCTCAGCGGGCTGACGACTCTCTCGCCGGACAACCTTACCACGGTCCAGCAGCCGGAAGCAAGCGCCCAGCAGCCGGAAATAAGCGTCCAGCAGCCGGAAACAGGCGGATGGGTAACGGACAGTCAGGGTGACTGGGTGTGGAAGCCGGGCAAGGATGACAGTCGACCGCCGGATTGGGAAGGAAATTGGGAGACAAGAAAATGGATAAGGGACAGTCAGCCGCCGGATTTGAGAGGAGATTGGGAGACAAGAAAATGGATAGGGAGCAGCGACGATAATTTGTGGGGTGGGATCCCTTTTATGACTCCGCATATTATGACTCTGCATGGGATTTCGATTATGAAGGTTGAGAGCGTGGGCTGAGAGGGAGTGCAGCAGGAGGGCCCTGCGCAGGGGCAGCCCTGCCGCCCCCCTGCGCACAATCACCAAAAACCACCGATAGAAAATAGCAATGTTGTACGAAGAAATCTGAGAAAAACCCCTTGCAAAATCACGATGAGCTGAGTATAATACCACTCATGAAACGCAAAACGTCCTGCCCCTCGTCCGGCAGGGCGTTTTTGTCGGTAAAAATCCGGCAAAGAAATGTTAAGTGACCGCCCGGGGAGGGGCTTTGTATGACAAAAGACATGACACAGGGCAGCCCGCTCAAGCTCATCCTTGCCTTTGCGGTGCCGCTGATGCTGGGCAGTCTGTTCCAGCAGTTCTACAATCTGGCCGATACCATCATCGTGGGCCGTTTCGTGGGCGTGGATGCGCTGGCGGCGGTGGGCAGCGTGGGCGGCCTGAACTATCTGGTGCTGGGCTTCGTCAACGGCATCGCCTGCGGCTTCTCCATCCCCATCTCGTGGACCTTCGGTGCGAAGGACTACAGAGAGATGCGGCGCTACACCGCCAATACCGTCTGGCTGAGCCTCTTTTTCGCCGTCGTGCTCACGGTGGTGACGGTGGCCCTGACCCGGGCGGTGCTGGTCTGGACCAACACCCCCGACAACATCATCGACATCGCGGACATCTACATCCGCACCATCTTCTGGGGCATCCCCTTCACCCTGCTGTACAACGTCACCAGCGCCCTCATGCGCGCGCTGGGCGACAGCAAGCGGCCGCTCTATTTCCTGCTGGTGGCCAGTGTGCTGAACATCGGCCTCGACCTGCTCTGCATCCTCACCTTCCGGATGGGGGCGTTCGGTGCGGCCTTCGCCACTGTGTTCAGTCAGGCGGTGGCGGGCATCGGCAGTCTCATCTACATCGGCCGCCACTACCCGGAGCTGAAATGGAGCAGGGAAGAGGGCCGTCTGAGCGCCAGCCACTGCCTCAAGCTCTGCAACATGGGCATCCCCATGGGCCTGCAGTGCAGCATCACCGCCATCGGCAGCGTCGTGCTGCAGGGCGCGGTGAACGGTCTGGGCAGCAGCATCGTGGCCGCGCAGACCGCAGGCAGCAAGGCCGCCCAGTTCCTCTCGGTGCCGCTGGAGAGCATCGGCACCGCCATGACCACCTACGCTAGCCAGAACATGGGCGCTCACGACCTCAAGCGTGTGGACCGGGGCGTCAATACCGCGCTGGGCATTGGCTGCGTCTACAGCGTGGCATCCTTCCTCATCCTGCGTGTGCTGGATGTGCCGCTTATCAGTCTCTTCCTCGAGAGCAGCGAGGTGGAGATCATGGCGAATGCCCGCAGCTTCATCTTCTGGAACAGCGTGTTCTACATCCCGCTGGCTGTCCTCATCATCTACCGCTACACCATCCAGGGCCTGGGCTATTCCGGCCTTGCCATGTTCGCGGGGGTGGCCGAGATGGTCGCCCGTGCCATGGTGGGCTTCTGGTTCGTGCCGCTCTGGGGCTACTTTGCGGCCTGCATCGCCAACCCTGTGGCATGGTTCTTCGCCTGTTTCTTCCTCATCCCGGCGTACTTTGCAGTGCGCAAGCGGCTGACGAAGGAGCTTGCCGCAGCGCGGGTGGAGGACTGAGGGGAACTTCGCTCAAGCCTCTCCCTTTGGGAGAGGTGGCATTGCGAAGCAATGACGGAGAGGGCAAGCTCACTTCCCAAGAGTATCTGCACAGCGATAGGCACTGGCTTTTGTCAGAGCGGTGCTATCGCTGTGCTTTTTGCTTTTCTGTAGCATCCTTGCCCTCTCAGTCTCGCTCCGCTCGCCAGCTCTCCCAGAGGGAGAGCCTTTGGCAGGCCGGTCAAGCCCACGCGGGACGAGCAAAGTTTGATTTTATCGGAAACAGTAGTGCCCTGCTACAGAGATTCACAGCAGCTTGACAAAGTGCTCTTGTCTAGAAGCTGCTGCCCTCTGTAGCAGGGCACTATTTTTTACGCCATATTGAGCTTTCAGCGGTCAGCGCAGAGTTGCCCGGCACGCCAGTGGTGCTTCGCACCCGGGTTGCGGCTCCCAGCATCCGCTGCGCTCCGCTTGCGTCTTGCTGGCCGCTGCCCCAACAGCTCCTCCCTGTTTCCGCCGCTGGCGGCGGTCGTCGTTGTTGCCCCCTTTGGGGGAGCTGGCGCGTAAGCGCCTGAGAGGGCTACTTTTGTTGTATTTCAGCAATAAATCTTGACAAAATGTGGCAGAAGTTGTATCTTAGAAACATAAATACGCCGCCGGTGCAGGGAGAGAGCCTGCGGGGCAGCCAAGATGTAAAGGAGAGATACGATGAGACTGAAAAATACGCTCCGGCGCGGAGTTGCTGCGGCAGTCATTGCGGGTATCGTGGTAACTTCTGGCCTGCCGGTCTATGCAAAGACGTGGGACATTTCCGAGGGCAGCATCACCGTCGAAGCAGACGGAGAAGAGGATGGAAAGTCCTATAATAAGGTCACTCAGGGTGATAAGGAAACGGTGCGGGACACCGACACTGTCATCACCGGCAAGTCTGAAAAGAACACCGTTACGATCAAATCGGGGGCGACGTGAAACCCGACGACCCCGACTTCGCGATGTTGCAGCGCATCGCAGCGACGGGCATCCTGCGAATGACGGGCG
>ENA-USYP01002555-USYP01002555.1-human-gut-metagenome-genome-assembly--contig:-NODE-2555-length-10742-cov-3.415377_pt1 | contig 10742 bp, 5 predicted proteins | sample MGYA00250065_ERZ773512 | MGnify/ENA primary metagenome ERZ773512 (study PRJEB29103, sample SAMN06112003) | human gut metagenome | biome: human gut; feature: ankylosing spondylitis patient; material... | reverse complement strand
ATCCGCCTTGCGGATTGGACTTGCCTCTCCTGCTTCATCGGCTCTGCCGATTGGGACAAGGGCTTACCGCACAGGTAAAGAACAGCTAAAAAGGCTACGTTTAGGTTCATATCGTGATTTTGATGCATTATATAAAATGTATGCAGGGAATCTGTATGGCTTTGTGTTAGGAATGACACGTTCTGCTGATTTGGCTGGTAGTATTGTCCAGGACACTTTTATAAAGGTCTGGATCAATAGAGAGCTTATTGATCCGGATCTTTCTTTTAAATCATATTTGTTCAAAATATCCCGGAATCTGATTATTGATGAATTCCGCAAGCGACTTAGTGAACCCCTTTTTGAAGACTATCTGAATTATTGTGATGAGGCTGTATTAAGTACTCCTACCGAGATTGAAAGAAAACTGGATTTTGATCTTTTTGTAGAAGAATTAAATCGGGCAAAGGAGAAATTGACTTCGAGGCAACGAGAAATCTTTGAGATGAGTAAGGAGGAAGGATTAACCTCTTCAGAGATAGCTAGCAAATTGGGAATAAGTGAACAAACTGTCTATAATCAACTTTCTACAGCCTTACGGCTTCTAAAGAAGGAAATAAAAGGTACTCTTCTCTTCTTTTTCACTCTTTTTTTTTATTGATCGAAAAAAACTAATTTTTTCATAGTAGATTATATTAGCGGTTTCGTATTAACTATATAGAAACAGCTAATATATGGAAAGAAAGACACATACTTTATTAGAAAAATTTGTGCGTAATTCTATCACTTCTCAAGAAGGTAAAGAATTAAAGGACTCTGTTGCAAAGATGTCTGACGAAGAATTAACGCAAACATTGTCAGATGTTTGGGAAAATTATGGAACATCGGTTACCGTGCCGGATGGTGTTAGTCATTTTATGAAAAAATTAAGCCCGGCAGCCCATTCCCATCAGCCTCATTTCTTATATACTTTTCTCAAAGTTGCGGCTGCGGTTATCATACCGGTTTTGCTAGGAACTCAAATATATTTCTATTATAATAATGAAAAACTAAATAGTCTGTTAAATTCGCAGTTGACAGTACAGGTAGAGAGTGGAGACAAAACGGAGCTGATATTGCCGGACGGTACGAAAGTTTATCTGAATGCTACTACTTCTTTTTCATACCCCTCTGATTTCGGATTAAAAAATAGAAGTGTATATCTTTCAGGAGAAGCTTATTTGGAAGTTGCCAAAGATGCGAAGAAACCATTTTATGTACACACGGAGAATGTGAATATTGAAGTGTTAGGTACAAAGTTCAATATCTGTGCTTATCCTGAACAAGAACATGTGGAAACGATGCTGATAGAAGGGAGCGTCAAACTGACCACTACAGGTGATCGTGCTCATGCAATTGTTATGAAGCCGCATGAAAAGGTAGTTTATAGTAAATTGAGTGATTCATTGTATGTTTCACCGACATCTGGTGAGTTTGAAACTGCTTGGATGAGAGGAGAATTAGTATTTCGGTCAACTTGTTTCTCAGACATCATGAATAAACTGGAAAAACGTTATGGAATGAAAATTGAAATATTAGAGAATGAGTATAATTCGGACTTGTTTACCGGAAGTTTTAAAGAAGATAATATTTATGATGTATTGAAGATCCTTCAAATGCATTATGATTTTACCTATATGGAGAAGGATGGTAAAATAGTGATTCAATCAGAGTAATAACTTTAAATAAAATAGGATGAAAGAAAGAGCACCATAAAAAAAGGAACCGAAAAGTTGGCAGACTAACGGTTCCCCTCTAGTTAATACAATTGTGAGTACTATTATAGTATTAACCTTATATGATAATATAATGATAAATGTCAAGAAAGAGTATAACTCTTCTAAATGCAACTTTTACAAAAGTAGCAATAATTATTTGATTCTGTTTTATATCTTTTTATTTTTTATTCCATTGAGTTTGTTTGCGCAACAACAGAATGAAAAAGAATATATAACATTGTCTGTGAAAAATACAAGTATACAGCATGTTTTAAATCAAGTTGAAAAGGAGACTGTATACAGGTTTACTTATCGTGATACTGATTTAGCAAAGGTTGGAAAAATAACTATTTCTGTAAAACAAATGCCTGTTGAAACTTTCCTGAAAAAGATACTTTTATCTACAGGGTTGACATATCGAAGAAATGGAAATTCATTTGCTATTATCAGAGAAAGCAGGAAAGATAATAAGAAAGACGACGTAAGAATAATCAGCGGAATAGTGACGGATGGTTCCGATAATACACCATTGATTGGAGCCAGTGTTAAGATTAGGGGGAAAGACGTAGGCGTAATAACAGATTTGGACGGAAAGTTCTCTCTTCCGGAATGTACGAATAAAAGTGTATTAGAAGTTTCTTATATTGGTTACGATAAGCGTTTGCTCCCTGTAGGAGATTTGGGATTTATTGAAGTGAAAATGGGATCCTCCAATGAATTGGAGGAAGTGATTGTTGTGGGTGCCGGAACTCAAAAGAAAGTGTCTGTGACAGGTTCTATTGCTACTGTAAAAGGGTTAGAACTACGAGCCCCCAGTTCTTCTTTAACAAGTAATTTTGCTGGAAAATTAGCGGGAGTTATTTCATCTACTACTAGTGGAGAACCAGGTTCTGTATCCGAATTTTATATTCGTGGAGTTGGAACTTTTGGTGGACGGGCCACTCCATTGATTCTTATGGATGATGTGGAAATATCAGCTGGTGATTTGGACCGTATTCCCGCTGAATCAATCGAGAGTTTCTCAATTTTGAAGGATGCCTCTGCCACTGCTATTTATGGTGCACGTGGTGCAAATGGAGTTATGTTGATTACTACTAAAAAGGGAATGGAGAATACTCGTACAAGAATTAACGTAACAGTAGAGAATTCTTTTGTGAAACCGATGAACCGGGTTGAGTATGTGGATGGGCCTACGTGGATGAATTTGTATAATGAAGCTCTGACTACACGTACTCCATCGGCTACTCCTAAGTATTCTGATGAAGTTATAGAGTATACTCGGAATGGAATCAATCCCTATGTTTATCCGAATGTAGACTGGTATGGTCTGATGTTTAAGGATTTTAATATGAATCAGCGTGCAAATATCAATATGCAGGGTGGTGGTTCTAAAGTAACTTATTATATGGGAATTCAGGCAAATCATGATACAGGTTTACTGGATGTACCGAGCACCTATTCTTTTGATAGTAACATCAACGATTGGAATTATATTTTTCAAAATAACATATCTTATAAACCTACTTCTACCACAAAGATAGATTTGCACCTGAATGCACAGTTTGGAAACCAGAAAGGTCCTGGTATTTCTACCACTGACATATTTAATGCTGTTTATAATGCCAATCCGGTGGCTTTTCCTGCCACCTATCCGACAGAAGAAGGCGATAATCATATTCGGTTTGGTAACTCGATACTTACCGGGTCGACTGTGAATGTAAATCCCTATGCTGCTATGATGAGTTCATTTAGTGAGAGTAACTATTCTACTATAAATGCTTCTTTGCGTATCAGCCAAGAGCTTGATTTTATTACTAAGGGGTTGAGCGCAACGGTACTTGTAAATATGAAAAGCCACAGTAGTTCTTCATACACAAATACACTTTCCCCTTATTTTTATAAAGTGATGGATTATACCTGGGATCCCTCTGATCCGGAGTTTTTCTATCTTGAGTTATTACAGAAAGGAACAGATTATATTAAACAGGGGACGATCAATCGTTATTCTGACAGAACCTTTTATTTTGATGCACGTGTTAATTATAATCGACGTTTTGGTGAAGACCATACAGTTTCCGGTATGTTAATGTATATGCAGCGTGAGTATCGCAGTGATGTATTGCCACAGAGGAATCAAGGATTATCCGGACGTTTTACCTACGATTATCAGAATAAATATTTTGCTGAATTTAATTTTGGTTATAATGGAACGGAACGTTTGGCTAGCGGACATCGATTCGAGTTTTTTCCAGCAATGTCATTGGGTTGGGCGGTGAGTAATGAAAGTTTCTGGGAGCCCCTTTCAACAGCTGTAACTCACTTCAAAATTCGTGGCTCTTATGGTCTTGTAGGAAGTGATGAAACAGGACTTTTGGCTGGTGCCGCTCATTTTTTGTATATTAATAATGTCAATATTGATGGAAGCGGAATATTCTCTACCGGTCCTTATGATGGAGTTTATATATCTAAAAAAGGTCCGGGAATAGAAGGATATGCAGTGGAGAATGCTTCGTGGGAACGTGCTAAAAAATTTGATATTGGAGTAGATCTAAATCTTTTTGATCAGGTGAGTATCACTTTCGATTATTTCCATGACCGTCGCGACCGTATTTTGCAGAAGCGTGGTTCATGGCCGGTTATTATGGGATATGCTCATGCTACTCCATGGAGCAATATTGGGAAAGTGGATAATAAAGGCTTTGAATTAAGCGTGAACTGGAAGAAAGAAATAATAAAGGATATGTTTGTAGATTTACGTGGTAATTTTACGTATACACAAAATAAATATGTGTATAATGACGAACCGGATTACCCTTATGTATGGCAAACGAAAACAGGTAAACCTCTGTCATGTACATATGGCTATATTGCAGATGGGTTATTTGAAGATGAGGATGATATACGGAATAGTCCTTCACAAAAGAATTTGGGGAGTACAGTAATGCCTGGTGATATAAAATACAGGGATGTGAATGGTGATGGTGCTATTACGACAGAGGACCAAGTTATGTTATCTCGTTATGGAGGTATACCTCGTATTCAATATGGGTTTGGTTTGAACTGGACATATAAGAACATTGATTTCGGTGTTTTCTTCAATGGTTCCGCCCAACGTACACTAATGATAGACAACATTGCTCCGTTCTGTTCAGACGTAGGGAATCAGGACCGGAATCTGATGAAATTTATAGCCGATAATTATTGGTCGGAAGCCAGTCCTAATCCGGAGGCTGCTTATCCCAGATTGGGAGTCAATAATTCTCAAGTAGCTAATAATATGAAACCTAGTAGTTTCTGGATGCGTAATGGTAATTTTTTACGTTTCAAAACGTTGGAATTAGGATATTCTTTTTCGTTTTGCCGCATCTATCTTAGTGGAGATAATCTGGCGGTATGGAGTCCGTTTAAACTTTGGGATCCGGAATTGTCCTATAGTGCTTATCCACTACAGCGTGCTATTAATATCGGGGCTCAGTTTACTTTTTAATCAGTTAGAAATACTTCAATAATAATATAGACTATGAAGATCATTCAACACATGTTATATTGGGCAAAAATAATATTGCCGGTCTGTTGTTTTACAGCTTGTAATTATTTGGATGTGGTACCTCCTGAAACGGCTGATTTTGATGATACGATGCGTGATAAAGATGATGCTATCGGCTTTCTTTATTCATGCTATTCAGGTACAAATTATAGTGCACCCTGTAATAATTTGGGCGCATTGGAGAGTTCTACAGATGAATTTGTGAATCCATTATTGTGGGGGTATCTGGGACAACAAGTTAGTTGGGACCAACTTTCGTCTACTTATGTTTCAAATTGGGGCCCGGCTGCTTTACCTTGGAATTCTTGTTATGATTATCTGGGGCATTGTCATTTGTTTTTAAAGACATTGGATGAACTGAATCCGGTTGGTGTTTCTCAGAATGACAGGCAGCGTTGGAAAGCTGAAATTTTGTTTTTACAGGCATATTATCATTTCCGTTTGTTGGAAGCATATGGTCCTATTCCTATAATCGAACATTACTATTTGCCGAATACACCTAAGTACGAATTTCCCGGGCGCTCTCATTTTGATTATTGTGTCGATAAGATAGTGGGTTGGTTGGATGAAGCCGCTAAAGTTTTACCTGCAACAGTGGATGTCAATGATTTGGGACGTGCTACTTCCGTTGCCAGTAAGGCTTTGAAGGCTAGGGTACTTTTATATGCAGCTTCTCCTTTATGGAATGGTGGCTTTCCTTTTACAGGATGGAAATATACAAACTATGAAACACCGGGGTATGGAAAGGAATTGGTGAGCTTGAACTATAGCCGTGATAAATGGGTACGTGCCAAAACGGCATGTCAGGAGGCATTGGATCTAGCACTGGCTGAAGGAGGAAGGGCTTTGTTTGATCTGCAGACTTCAGAGAGCCTTCGAACTATGCATCAATTGAATCTACCCAATATCCCGGGTACGAGTGATGATTTTAAGAAAAAGGTTATGCAAATGCGCTATATGATGTGTTCTGCAGAAACGGAAGGAAATCGGGAAGTGATTTGGGGAATAGTGACTGATAGGTTAAGTACTAATGCAGTAGAAGCTGTTCCTCATTGGGTAGTAACAAAGAATGATGGTTCTGCTTGGGGAGGTGTATGTGCGATGTCTCCATTACTTTATGCTGTGGAGCATTTTTATACGGCTGACGGAAAACTACCGGAAAATGATTCGCAATTGTCAAAAGATAGCTGGTTCGAATCTGCCGGATATGCAGGTAGAGAAGATATTATAAAATTGAATACGAAACGTGAACCTCGTTTTTATGCATGGCTATCGTTTGATGGTGATGAATTTGGACAGAAGATATGTGATGGTTCTCCCCTCATTGTACAAGTGAGAAATTCTTTAAAGCAGGGATATAATCCGAGTAAGTTTAACCGGGATAATTGTACAACTGGATATTTCCTGAAGAAATGGGCAGCTCCTGATTTGACATTTCGGAAGGATGGTGGGTATAATTATCGTTCAGTACCTACTCCTTTCATTCGGCTGGCAGAGTTATATTTGAGTTTGGCTGAATGTCATGCTGCTTTAGGCGAGCAACAGCCTGCGTTGGATAATTTGAATGAAGTGCGGGAACGTGCAGGTATTTCTGCAATAGGAGCAAAAGATTTAAATGAAATGCCGTTGATGGATTGGATACGTAATGAGCGTTTTGTTGAATTGTTTGCTGAAGGGCACCGTTATTACGATGCACGTCGCTGGATGATTGCTCCACAATTATTTAAGGCGGGAGTTCGTGAAGGATTGAATGCAATAGAAAAGGAGAATCCTACTTTTGAAGAGTTTAATCGACGGACGAAAGTGGATCAGCCATTTCAATGGGATGATCGTATGTATTTGCTTCCTGTCAATGCTAGCGAAATTTATAATAATCCGCATTTGAAACAAGCTCCTAAATATTAATTTGAAAAATGCTGAAGTATGAAAAAATATATTCTGAATATCTGGTTGTTAGGATGTCTGGGTCTGTTTCTATCTTGTAATGATCTGGATGGAAAGTATGACGAACTGGTTCCGGATGAATATCATAAGATTTTATCAATAAAGGAAACTGGTTCGCAAGAGGTTATCATGTCTGTGGAAGAAGAGGCATACGAGTATCAGTTGACAGTGATAAAAGGTGGTTTGCGCAAAGATTTGGAAGCAAATGCTTTTTTGGAAGTACTAACACAGGATGAAGTAGATGTGGAGTATAATGATAAACAAGGGACTAATTATCGGGTCTTGTCCAAGGATATGTATGTGATAGTAGATGAGGCTGTATCTATTTTGGGGGATGAAACAGGAAAAACAATTCGTGTTACTTTTAAACCTAAGAAAATCTATGGTGCTATTAAAGAGGGAGGAGCTAATGTCGAATATGTGTTGCCGGTACATTTAGTTAGTGCTAGCGATTCAGTTAATGCTGATAAAAATAAAGTATTACTTCGATGCAATGTGTCTCCTGTAGTCGTATCGTTTGGAGAGAGTAGAGAACAACTGATATTAAACAGTGCTGAAACTTATCATGTAGTACCGGTTAGTATTGTGAAGAAAGGTGCATTGGCTACTGATATACAATTGGATTTAATTTCTCAAGCTGATTTGGATGAAAAATATGGTATTCCTGAAGGAATACCATATAAAGTTTTGGAATCTGATATGTATGAATTGCCGAATAGTCTTATTTCAATGGGGGAATCTGCCACAAGTATTGTTGCTAATATAACTTTTTATCCGGATAAGATTTATGAAGCTAAGAAGAATAATAGTGGAGTGATTTATGTGCTGCCTATCAGATTATTAGCTCTTTCTGAAACTGCAAATACAGATAAAGATGAAATGTTATTGATTTGTGGTTTCCATACTTATACCAATGCAGAAGTGACGGATAAATCGAAGTGGAAAGTTGCTTATGGAACATTGACTTATGAACCATGGGGACATGCTTATTCTTATCTGTTCGATGGTAATGCCTCTAATAATTTCGGTTGGATGGGATATGTGAATGATAGTCATGGTGGAAATTATGGAAATCCGTATGTTGTAATTGATCTTGGATATCCTTATTTCATAGCACAATTAGGTGCGTTCTCCAAATGGGATGTAAAAGCTGGTGGTGCTAACTTCTATATTACTACCGATGATGTAAATGCTGCCCTGTCTGATAATGACTGGAATATACTTTCGGGGTATCAGGGAGAAGGAGAAGAATATCGGGGACTGCATAATCGCCTGAAAGAGTATGACGCTACTGTCAACTGGATCAAAGTTGCTTCTATTAGTTTCCCGGAAGATGGTCTGTATTGGGGAGAAATACCGAATGATATGCTTGATAATCAGTTGAAAACTAGATATGTGAAGATGGAAGCTATTCCAAGTGGAAATGCTGATCGTACGGCTATTTGGGAGTTTTCTATGAAGAAAGTGACTTCTGTTGACGGACAACCAATCGATTAAAATAATATTCCCATCATTGTATGGATATGATGATTACGATGATGGGATTTATAAATATACATTTTATGTTCTTGCATTTAAATATACAAAGAATGAAAATTGCTAAACTAGTTTTTTTATTTGTGGGGTTATTACTATTCTGTGAAATGGATGGACAGTCTCGTTGGCAGATTCAACCGAACCAATCGATAGAATGGAGTATAGGACAGAATATTCCCCACTATGATCATATAGAAATGGGGGGTGAAATGGTCGCTACCGTGCTTCGTTATGGTGTGAATGCTGATGGTACTTTTTCCTTGGAACGTTCGGTGGTATGGCCTATGTTGCGTACGATTCCTAATGATACTCATGCTAGCTTGACCCGTCGTTTTTCTGTTGATTTTTTGGCTATGTTACAGGTAAATGGATTAACCTTGAATAATGAGCAGGTAAAGTCAATACGATTGGATGGAAAGTTGACGGTAGTCAGTGAGTTTACAGTCGGACATACAAGAGGAACCAAGGCAGGCGGAGAGCTTGTTCCTGCGATAGAATTAACTCGCGTCTTTTTTCCTTCTGTTGACAAGCCGATGTTGTGCGAGCGATATACTGTTAAGAATATGGGAAATGAAAAGGTGGAAGTATTGCTTCCTCATTCTCGTGTTGTGTATCAGACAAAGTCGGATCAGGGAGTGGATGGAAGTTATACATTAGTGGCTTCTACTGTTGTAGGTAAAGAGGACGTATTTTTGCTTGGAAGTGGTGAATCCATCACTTTTGGGGCATCGATTCAGGCTTATAAAAGAGGTCAGACGGAACTATTGCCGAATATAGATGCAGAATTTAGTTCACGAGATAACTTTATAAAACAAGTGTGGAATAATCTGGATTTTTGTTCTCCTGATACAACCTTGAATACGGCTTTTGCTTTTGCTAAAATCCGTGCATCGGAAAGCATTTATCGTACAAGTGGCGGGTTGATGCATGGGCCGGGCGGTGAAGCTTATTATGCAGCTATTTGGGCAAACGATCAGGCGGAATATGTTAATCCTTTTTTTCCTTTTCTTGGGTATGAAACGGGTAATGAGGCGGCTATCAATTCTTATCGGCATTTTGCACGTTTTATGAATCCTGAATATAATCCGATTCCGAGTTCAATAATAGCAGAAGGAAAAGATATTTGGAATGGTGCCGGTGATCGTGGAGATGCGGCGATGATTGCTTATGGTGCAGCACGTTTTGCTTTGGAGTTAGGAGACATTAACGTTGCAAATGAATTGTGGCCTTTGATAGAATGGTGTCTGATGTATTGTAAACGAAAACTTAATGATGAAGGTGTGGTAATTTCAGATACCGATGAGATGGAGAATCGCTTCCCGGCAGGAGATGCAAATCTTAATACATCTACTTTGTACTATGACGCTCTTCTTTCTGCCAGCTATTTAAGTGAAGAACTGGGAAAGCCTGTGTCACTATCTAATGGATACCGGAAAGAAGCAAAAATACTAAGAAAGAATATAGCCCGCTATTTTGAAGCGAATATAGAAGGGTATGAAACATACCGTTATTATAAAGGTAACGATCTACTTCGTTCTTGGATATGCGTGCCATTGGTGGCTGGTATCTTTGACCGTAAGGAAGGGACTGTCAATGCATTGCTCTCTCCACATCTATGGACGGAGAATGGTTTATTGTCGCAAACGGGCACTTCTACTTATTGGGATCGGCCTGCTTTATATGCTTTAAGGGGTATTTATGCTGCTGGTGAGCGTGAGAAAGCAACCCGGTATTTACAACGTTATTCCGCACAACGATTATTAGGTAATCATGTACCTTATCCGATAGAAGCCTGGCCGGAAGGTAATCAGCGCCATTTGTCTGCAGAAAGCGGTCTTTATTGTCGAATTATCATAGAGGGTATGTTTGGCATCCGTCCGACGGGGTTACATACATTTGTGTCTTCGACGAGAGCGCCAGTCATTGGGTCGTAGAGTCCGGTAAATATGAGGCGCAGATCGGTTCCTCCGCCGCCGACA
>ENA-USYP01002551-USYP01002551.1-human-gut-metagenome-genome-assembly--contig:-NODE-2551-length-10747-cov-5.347048_pt1 | contig 10747 bp, 7 predicted proteins | sample MGYA00250065_ERZ773512 | MGnify/ENA primary metagenome ERZ773512 (study PRJEB29103, sample SAMN06112003) | human gut metagenome | biome: human gut; feature: ankylosing spondylitis patient; material... | reverse complement strand
GTTTTCTGTTTTCAAAGTAGAAAACTAAAAATGAAAAAGCCATATGAAAACGGAAAAACAAAAAGAAACGAATGAAAAGGAAGTTCATTTGCTAGAACAAAAAGGATATGAAAGAATGGTCAATGAGATTGTTCCGGTACAACAAGCGGAAGCTTACCGTAAACCGACCCAGAAAGCGGTAAAAGATGCTGTAAAAGAGTTGAATCCTGATACAAATAGTTTGGGTAGCAGAGGATGATTGAGTCCTCTGCTATTTTAAGTAGACGATCAGCAAAGTTAATGAATATTCGGGCTATGCCGGACTCAGATTAGTCTATTCGATTGGTGAAAAAACGATCATTCTGATTTAAACAGGCAGGAAAGGTTATAATTACATCTGTTATAAGCTAAGAATCAATAAACGCCTGCATTTTTAAATAGGAAAGTACATAATTTCATTAATTGTCTGATATACTGATTGGCTTGAACTGCTTTTTCCCTTGTTGCTAATCATTAAGCTGGATGAATGGCTTAAGGATAATCATTATGCTACTTCTTACCTTGCTTATAATTCTAATAAATCAGATGAAAATAAGCACCGAATCGCCTTTTTATCTCTTTCCCATTAATGAAAAATAGGTTCCTCGGTGAGCAAGGTAGCGTTGGTTTAAAACCAACGAGGTGTTCCTTTTAAGCCAATAAGTGTTTTGTACATACGAAAAGATGTATATATTATGCCGTTTTATGCAATATTAGGCTGCGTTTTCGTATATTATTGCATTTATTTATGCAGTTTATTTTCTGGTTTGTTGCTTTTGGTACAATAATTTTTCGACGTAATCTTAAGAATAGCACATCAAGATGCAAATATCAAAGGCTCTTATTTAGGAAAAGTAAGGATAAAACTGCTTCCTTTACCCACTTCCGACTTAACATTAATACTTCCTTCATGCAAAGTCATGATTTGCTTGCATAAACTTAATCCGATACCCGAACCGGATGTTTTGGTGGTAAAGAAAGGAACAAATATTTTATCCAGCACATCGGGCAGAATACCTTCTCCATTATCAGATATCGTTAATGTCGTATTTCCGGCAGAAAGTTTTCTTGCTTTTACCTGAATCTTCTTATCTGATTTCCGACTGCATGCTTCACGGGCATTTTTCAGCAGATTAATAAGAATCTGTTCTATTTGTGTTCGGTCCACATTTAATTTCAGTTCGGGTGAGGGAACCTCAAACTGAAACTCTTCTTCCGGAAATAATTTCTTTAAATCCGTGAATAATTCCGCAATAGAAATTTGTGTACGAATAGGAGCAGGGATTCGTGTGAGCCGACGATAGTTCTCTACAAATTCCAGTAATCCTTTGCTTCTTCTGTGAATGGTCTGCATGGCTTGCAGCATAACAGAATATTCTTTTTCTCCCAGTTGACTGGGGATTCCTCTCTCGCTTAATGTTTCCGAAAGAGAAATGATTGGTGTGATAGAGTTCATGATTTCATGAGTCAGCACGCGTATCAGCTTTTGCCAGGCTTCCATTTCATTGCGTTCCAATACAGAATGAATGTTTTTTAAACTGATTAACTGCTGTTCTCTACCTTGAGTGGCAAATGTAGTGCGTGATATGGCCATTTCCAGCACAGTGCTATTTTGTTCGATACGGATGACGGGGGTGTCATGGGCAACAGAAGCTTTCAGCAATGTTTCCGGCAATTGTGATATTTGTCCTAAGTGGGTAACGGCCGCCTGATTCATCCATTCTATATGTCCGGCTTTATCGGCAACAAGCACTGCCGTATCAACTTTGTTCAATAAGTTCTCGTAGTATTGGTGCTTGATCTCTTCTGCCAGCAATCTTCCCCGAAAATCTTTTAAAGTATCCGAAAGTTCTTCCGCCCATTCATTCATTATTTTGTTATTGAAAGGTGGATGGAAAGTTTGCATCATGTCATTATAGCGGAGGCCGTCTGTCAATCGTCGCAACAGAGCAATTTGTTTGAACTGCATACGGTAAAGATGTATTCCAATGGTTATCAGTAATATAAGGCAGATGGTAGTACTGAACCATAACTGCTTTTGAAATAGCAGGTAGCTGCCGATAGAAAACAATACTATCAGTAAAATATGTAAAATTACTCTGAATGCAAATCGTTTCATAAGCCTAATTTTTCAAGTTTGCGATATAAGGCAAAGCGGGTAATACCTAAATAGTCAGCAGCACGTGAGATATTCCCTTCACTAAGTTTCATTGCTTTTTCAATGGTTTGCCGTTCCAGTTGTTCAAGGTTCAAAACAATTTCTTCTTCCTTTTTTTGCTTGGGGGTGACGTGGAACTGGAAGTTTTCGGGTTTTAATAAAGAACCGTCTCCCAGTATTACGACACGTTCCATTGTATGTTGCAACTCCCGTACATTACCTGGCCACGTATATTTCAGCAACTTATTTTTGGCTTCCCGTGTCAAGCCACGCATTTCTTTTTTATATTTGCGTGCATAACGGTCCAGAAAATATTCAGCAAGCAGAATGATATCATTCCCACGTTCGCGGAGCGGGGGGATATGTATTTCAATTGTATTAATACGATATAGTAAGTCCTGACGGAAACTTCCTTCATCCACCATGTGGCGGATATCCGCATTCGTTGCGCAAATCAGACGAACATCAATAGGCATGGTCTGTGTGCTTCCTAAACGGCTGATCTGCCGTTTTTCGATCGCAGTGAGCAGCTTCGATTGCATGGGAAGCGAAAGATTACCGATTTCATCAAGGAACAAAGTACCATTGGTGGCAACTTCCATCCGTCCGGCTTTTGACTTTTTTGCATCGGTGAATGCTCCCTTTTCAAAGCCGAACAGTTCACTTTCGAAAAGTTGTTCGGGGATACTTCCCAGGTCGATGGTAACAAAAGGTTTGCCGTATCGGGGGGAGTAGCGGTATAGCAGTCGGGCAATCACGTCTTTTCCCGTTCCGTTTTCTCCCAAAATCAGAATGTTGGCATCTGTACTGCTAAGTTTGTTTATGGTTGCAAATACTTCCTGCATGATCGGAGATTCTCCGATAATATCCCCTTCTGGAGAACTTTGTCCGCTGAGTGCTTCTACTTGCTCTTTTAAGATGTTTACCTCCCGTTGAGATTGGCGCAGACGCATACCGGAGGTGAGAGTAGCCAGCAATTTTTCCTTCTCCCAAGGTTTGGGGATAAAATCTGTTGCACCGGCTTTAATGGCCCGTACAGCTTTATCTGTATCCGCATATGCAGTCATGAAGATGACAATAGCTTGCGGATCAATCTGCAAAATCTGCTTCAGACTTTCAAAACCTTCCTGACCGCTAATTGCATCACGGCTGAAGTTCATATCTAATAAGATAAGATCGGGCTGAAAGGTAGTCATAAAATGCTCAATCCGGTCGGGAGTGGTAGCTACCTTTATCTTTTCTGTATAAGGTTCGAGTAGTAGATTGAGGGCAAAGAGCACATCTTCGTTATCATCTACAATGAGTATCTTTCCTAGTTTGTTGACTTCATCCATAGGGTATGGGGTATATGATTCGTTACTTATCCTAAAGTTTTAATGCAAGGGCAAAGATATGGATAATAATCATGTGTTGTATGTGCGATTGCGCACTAAATTTGTGCGTATTTGCACGCTGCTTGTAACAGCGTAGTAAATGTAAATAACTGAATTAGAATGAAATATAAGAATGGCACAGGTTTTGAATAGTAAATAACAAATAAACCTAAGAATGAATCTGAAAATACTCTATATAACACTCGGAATCCTGTCGACTGAACTGCTGGCTGCTCAAAATCAAACAATGGAGATGTCGTTGGAGCAGGTGGTGAAAATAGCCCGTCTGGAATCACCCGATGCACGAACTGCACGACATAGCTTTCGTTCCGCTTACTGGAACTACAAATATTATCGGGCTAACTATTTGCCATCTTTGAGTTTGTCATCCGATCCTAATCTGAATCGTGCCATCAATAAGATTACAATGGGGGACGGTTCCGTTAAGTTTGTCGAGCAAAATCTGTTGAATACCGATCTGACTTTGAACCTGTCGCAGAATATTCCCTGGACCGGAGGTTCTCTTTTTCTCGAAACATCTGCGCAACGCATGGACTTGTTCAGCGAACATAAATACTCATGGCAAACTTCTCCTGTCATGATAGGATATCGCCAGTCGCTTTTTGGTTATAATAGTCTGAAGTGGGATAAACGTATAGAACCGGTACGCTATCAGGAAGCCAAGAAAAGTTATGTGGAAACACTGGAACTTGTTTCCGCCAATGCAATTAATAAATTCTTCGCTTTGGCCACCGCTCAAAGTAATTACGATATTGCTTCTTTCAATTATGCAAATGCCGATACGCTCTATCGTTACGCTCAGGGGCGTTACAATATAGGCACGATCACAGAGAATGAAATGCTGCAGTTAGAATTGAATCGTCTGACCGAAGAAACAAATGGATAATTGCATGCAGGAACTTCGTTCTTATCTGGGCATTCAGGAAGATCGGGAACTTCGTGTGTGTACCAACTCCCAAGTACCGGATTTCAGTGTCAATCTGGATGAAGCGTTGGCATTGGCATACGAAAACAGTCCGGACATACAGACGATGAAACGAAGAAAACTGGAAAGTGAGAGTGCTGTGGCAAGAGCCCGTGCCAATGCGGGACTGAAAGCGGATATTTATCTCCGTTTCGGACTGACGCAGACTGCCGAAAAGCTGCCGGATGCTTATCGAAATCTGTTAGACCAGCAATATGTAAGTCTGAGTATCGCTCTTCCTATTTTAGATTGGGGAAGAGGGAAAGGACAAGTGCGGGTAGCCCGTTCCAATCGTGATCTGGTATATACGCAAGTGGAGCAAAATCGGACGGATTTTGAATTGAATGTCCGCAAACTAGTAAAACAATTCAATCTGCAGTCCCAGCGCGTACACATTGCCGCCCGCACAGATGAAACAGCGCAACGACGCGCAGATGTAGCCCGGCGGCTCTATATTTTAGGAAAATCTACCGTACTCGACCTCAACGCTTCTATCAGCGAAAAAGATGCTGCCCGACGGAATTATATAACTGCATTATATAATTACTGGAGCCTGTACTATACTCTCCGTAGCCTGACACTTTATGATTTTGAAAAAGATGCCCCGCTGACGGAAACTGAGAGAATAGAAGAAGTAATGGATGAAATGATAAGGAAATAAAAAGCCATATCATACGTCTGATTATAAATTGTAAAACAATAAAAGCACTATGGATATTAAACTTGAAAAGAAGCCCTGGTACATTCGCTACCGTTATTATTTGGCAGGAGGAATTATATTCCTTGCTTTCATCATTTACGTTATCATTCTTTCTGCCGGTCCCAGCAAACTGCGTATCGATCAGGAGAATGTGCAGATCGCTGAAGTAAAGAATGATAAGTTCATGGAATATGTAGATGTAGAAGGACTTATCCAGCCCATTCTCACCATTATCGTTAATGCCCGTGAATCTGGAAGTGTAGATCGTATTGTAGGCGAGGAGGGAAGTCTGCTACAGAAAGGAGATACGATCCTTGTGCTCGAAAATCCCGACTTGATACATAGTATCGAAGAGCAACGCGATGATCTGGAAAAACAACTGATTTCTTTTCGTGAGAAGGAAATTGAAATGGAACAGAAGAGCCTGACCCTTCAGCAACAAACTTTACAAACCAACTATGAGTTGGCTCGTCTTCAAAAAAGTTTCAATCTTGACAAGGAAGAATTTAAAATGGGGATCAAGAGTAAAGCTCAACTTGAGGTTGCCGAAGATGAATATAATTATAATGTAAAAAAAGCAAAGTTACAGCGCGAGAGTTTACGGCAAGATTCCGTTGTTGCTATTATCCGCAAAGACTTAATCAATAATGACCGGGAACGCGAACGCAAGAAGTACGAACGCGCTTGCGAACGACTGGAGAATTTAATAATTAAGGCCCCCGTCGCCGGGCAGCTTAGCTTTGTAAAAGTTACCCCAGGGCAACAAGTAGCATCCAACCAAGGCATTGCAGAAATAAAGGTATTAGATCAATATAAAGTACACACTTCCCTTAGCGAATATTACATAGACCGTATTACAACAGGACTTCCCGCCACAATTAATTATCAGGGACGCAAATATCCGCTCCGCATCACTAAAGTAGTACCCGAAGTAAAAGACCGCACTTTCGATGTGGACTTGGTATTTACCGGAGAAATGCCTGACAACGTACGCGTAGGTAAGAGTTTCCGCGTACAAATAGAGTTGGGACAGCCGGAACAGGCTATTGTTATCCCTCGTGGTAACTTCTATCAATCCACTGGTGGACAATGGATATACAAACTAAATGCATCCAAAACTAAAGCGATACGCGTTCCTCTCAGCATTGGACGCCAGAACCCGCAGCAATACGAGATTACAGATGGTTTGCAACCCGGAGATTGGGTTATTACAACAGGATATGATAACTTTGGCGAAGCAGAAGAGTTGATATTAAAGTAAAGAACAAAGACATGATACAACATTATCTGAAAATAGCAATAAGAAATCTGTTGAAGTACAGGGTGCAGACTTTGATCAGCATTATTGGCTTAACCGTAGGTTTTGTCAGCTTTTCCCTGTCCGGCATGTGGATGAATTATGAGCAAAATTATGATAATTTCCATGATGGAGCCGACAGAGTCTATGTAGCAAGTGTTCCTTCTGTATTTAGAACCAGCGGTTTCTCAACAACGACTTCTCCTTTGCTAGCAGCTCATCTGGTCAATACCTTTCCTGAAATAGAAGTTGCGACTTATATAGGCTTCAAGACAGAGTTTAACGATGATCAGCACAGGCATTGGACAATGATATCGGTAGACAGTGCTTTTATCTCCATATTTCCGGTTACGGTATTGGAAGGCAGTTTGCAGTTTTTGTACAATACTGCCGATGAAATAGCCATTAGCGATAAAGCTGCCCGCTTGCTTTTCGGTGAGGAATCACCCATTGGTAAGGAGTTTCCGCTTGATAAGAAGATGACTGTTACTGCCGTAGTTCAAAAATGGAAAGGACATTCTAATTATGACTTCGACATAATTTCAAGACGAAAAGCTCCGGAATATCTAGAGTGGGGTTATGCATCTGGAACCACCCTATTTCGCGTTACTCCCGGCACTGACATAGACGCTTTGTGCAAAAGACTAAAAGAGATAGAAGTCAACATGAGGGGAAATGTAAGAAAATTTCCTGTTCACATTACCTCTATAACGGAATATCATTATACACATCCCAAATACAATATATTTATCCGTATAGAATATGTCCGTCTTTTTTGTCTGATAAGCCTATTGATCGTACTAGGTGCACTGTCTAACTATCTTATCATCTACCTGATACGTATTCGTATGAGGCAACGTGAATGGGCACTCCGCAAAGTGAATGGGGCATCGGAAGGAAGTCTGATCGCCTTGCTGATGTCTGAGATTTTATTACTATTGTTGGCTTCAGTTCCTGTCGGCTTTTTATTGGTAGAAATCTCTCTCCCCATATTCAAGCGTTGGTCTTACATCGCTGAAGAAAATAATCTCTTTTTTTATAAAGAGACGCTTATCTATATGTCAATCGCAATAGGAACCGTTTTACTTTTTGCCTGGTTTACCCTGCTGGTTCAACGACATTTTACATTACAATCGGCTATATCTTCCATTATCACCCGTCGCTTTTCTACTCTCTACCGACGGGTAGGCGTTTGGTTTCAACTGGTCGTTAGCATCGGTTTTATCTTTTGCACAATAGTGATGATGAAACAATTGCACCATCTGCGTACATCTGCTGACATGGGAGTTACCAATACTGATATAGAGTATGTGGCCTATCTTGAAGGTATCCCTGACAGTGATAAAGAACATTGGGTAAAACTAATGAAAGAAATTCCGGAGATTGATTTTCGGGAGATTTCGAACTTCCCCTTACCGGGATTATCTCAATCTATGTTTACAGCCATAGAATGGGATGATAAACAACCTGGAGATGAAGAAGTAGCTGTCAATGAATACCAGATTTCAAAAGAAACATTTGATTTGTTGGGATTACAGTTAGTGGCCGGTATTTTTCCAGATGAGTCATCCACCCCTAATGATATCCTGATTAACGAAGCTTTGGTAAAAAAACTGGGTTGGAAAGAACCTGTTGGAAAGAAGTTTCATAAATCTTATGTGGTAGCTGGTGTTTTGAAAGATATCCGGCTTTCACCCACCACACAGGCTTTGCCAGCTATATATACTGTATCTATGTTTCCTCCCCAGAAACAGTATGTTTATACGTATCATGGGGAATATAAAGATGTTCAAAATACAATTAATGCTCACATAAAAAAAAGTTATCCCAATTTCTATATGTGGTCACGGAGCGTGGGACATATTATAGAAGAGGCTACTGCTTCTGAAAACATATTGATGAAGTTGTTAACCATAGCATCTATTGTTTGTGGAATTATTGCAGTTTTCGGAATATTTTCCTTAGTCAATCTATCATGTGAGCAACGACGCAAAGAGATTGCTATCCGCAAAGTAAACGGAGCTACCATTTCGGATATTATTAGCATCTTTCTCCGAGAGTATCTGATATTATTGGCATTGGCAGCCACTGTTGCTTTTGCAGTAGGTTACATCGTTATGAGACATTGGTTGGAAGAGTATGTCATTCAAACTGTTATTTCCTGGTGGATTTATATAGTGATATTGGTAGCTGTTATTGCAATTATTTTCATCAGCATTGGCTGGCGGATATGGCAGGCAGCACGGCAAAATCCGGCAGAAATTATAAAAAGCGAATGATAGGTATTATATAATAATAAATAAAGACTGAAACATGAAAACACTCAAATACGCTTGGCGTTTCCTGATGCGCTCTAAATCATATACCCTCATCAATCTGCTGGGACTGGCCTTCAGCCTGGCATGTTGCATCATTCTACTCCGCTATATCCATAGGGAATTGACGGTGGATAGCCATTGCATTGACCGGGAACAGGTTTATGGTGTCAAAGCGGATATGGGTGGCAATCAATATCTAAGCGTTCTTATCAATAGGACAGACAGCAGCCTTATCGATCAACGCTACATCAATATGCAGAGCAGTTTCATTCCCTTGGAGAAAGATTATGTAATGGTCGGAGCGAATCGGTTTCCTTCACGAATCATCGTGACAGACAGTATCTTTTTTCAGCTATTCCGCTACCCGGTAGTGCAGGGAAACACTACATTACCTTCACCGCACTCCGCTTTAGTTACAGAGGCATTTGCCCACAAACTTTTCGGTAAGGAGAATCCGATAGGCAAAATAATCCGCTGTTCTAATGGGAAAGATGTAACCATTGAGGGGGTATTGGGTAGTCTTGGAAACAAGACTTTCCTGCAGTTCGATGTGGTATTGTCTAAAGCTTTATCTGATAGCTGGGAACGCATGGCTATAGACTTGTTTTCATTCATGCCGGGCACTGATATAAATAAGTTGAACAAAACAGGTAGTGTCCCCAGATACGTAAACTCACCCGGAAGCGGTGATACCCGTACTTATACCTATTCTTTGATTCCCGTCAAGCAATTCTATTGGGATAGCTCCATTAGTTATGAAGAGACATTGATGGTCTCTACCGGCAGCTATTCTCATCTGTGGATTATGATAGGAGTATGCCTATTAGTATTATTGGCAGGTATTATGAATTTCATCAATATTTATCTGGTTGCCATGCTCCGGAGGGGAAAAGAGTACGGATTGAAGAAAGTATTCGGTGCAAGAGGTAAAGAACTATTTTTTAATATATGGGCAGAAAATGTATTGTTGGTATCAGCCGCTATGCTTATAGCCTGGTTGTTTGTAGAGATGAGCACTGTACCGGTGAGAAATCTTTTCAATCATCAGTTTGACTATACGACATTCGACTGGCAATTATCATTGGGCATGTTGGTAGCACTGCCGTTGGTTACTTCTCTCTATCCATTCATCAAATACAATTATACTCCCCCTATTGTCTCCATCCGTTCCATAGGTTCAGGAAGACATTCAATACATTCACGAATCCTATTTCTGGGCATTCAGTACGTACTCACTTTCTTATTGGTGGTAGTCTCGCTTTATTTCAATAACCAGTTGGATATACTACTCAATACCGAACCGGGATTTCGTACCAAAGACATTATCATTGCCCAGTTGGCTTACGAGTCAAAGGACTTTAATATCTATACAGAAGAGAGCATGAAACAACGCCAGGAACGAGTGAACGCATTGGATAATGAGCTTTCTTCCTGCCCCTATATAGAAGATTTTGAGGCCAGCTATATTGACATTCTTAAAGGAGATTACGGCAGTGATTATATAAACGAGCAAGGGAAGAAGATCTACCTGAATATGCGTCTTGCCACGCCTCATTTCTTTCGGATCTATGACATTAAATTTATCGAAGGCGAACTCCCTGATTTATCAGATCAAGGTTTTTTCGGAGTCCTGGTAGCGAATAAGGCAGCTATGAAAGCCTTAAACTACACCACTTGCCAAGGTGCCAGCATAGAAAATCCTCTGAAAAGAGGAGACGACTCCAAAACCCAGCCCATCGTGGCGGTAGTAGATGATTACTACAACGGGCATTTATCTTTAGGAAAGAAACCGACTGTTTATATGGTAAGCAATCAGATGAGCGGCGATGTCTATCAGATAGCCTGTGTGCCGGGTAAAAAGAAAGAAGTGCTTGAGTTCTTACGTAAAACGGAATTAA
>ENA-USYP01002549-USYP01002549.1-human-gut-metagenome-genome-assembly--contig:-NODE-2549-length-10749-cov-13.364505_pt1 | contig 10749 bp, 7 predicted proteins | sample MGYA00250065_ERZ773512 | MGnify/ENA primary metagenome ERZ773512 (study PRJEB29103, sample SAMN06112003) | human gut metagenome | biome: human gut; feature: ankylosing spondylitis patient; material... | reverse complement strand
CCAGCCATGTTCCCACCGTGTAGGTCTTGGCCCGTCCGTAGTCGATGCCCACGTTTTCCTCGATGGCTTTCTTCAGCTTTTCTTTTACTTCCGTTTGCGTCTTGCCGAGGACGTTCTTGATGATGGCTTTGCCAGTTTCCGGATCGTGACCGACAGTGTATCTTCCCTCCCATCGACCGTCCTTTCGTTTGCGGATGTTCCCTTCCCCGTTCGCTCGTCTTTTCGGCATGGTATCAGCCCCTTTCGACAACGAACAATACCGTAACCAAGGGGACAAAGCTACTGAAAAGAGGAATCGTTATCAGAAAGTTATCATTTGAGTTTGGAGGAACTTCGCTGCCCTATCTTTGTCTATGGCGGCGCAATTTCTGCACTACCGGGGACGTTCTCTTTGGTTGGTACAAAATAAGCATAGCACCCGAAGCGTAAATGAAGCCTCGGAGGCTATGCTTATTTTTGTTATAATGGGAGGGCAATGGATGGACGGTTTCTTTGATGAGCCAAGCGCTCGGGCTGTAAACAGTCCTCCGCCCTCTTGTTATAAAGATTCGATTGAGCAGGTTGCTCCGGCTATGCCGTGTGCGTGTCACGAACCAAATTGAATCGTAATAAGCCGGTGCGGAAGCATTGCAATATTTTATCAGAAAAGAAGGAATACCCATGCTCAGTATCGGGATCGATGTATCCAAAGGAAAAAGTACCGTGTGCGGAAAGGCATCCCGCACAGGGACATCAACCAAATACCGTTCATGAGCAGAGCATGAGGCCACCGGAAATCACCCGATGGCCTCGCTTTGCATGATACAGGCTGACGCCCTTATTTGCCCTGATAGGCGCGATGTAAGCGATAAATAACTCGTACCCTGACAAAATGCCGGCAGCCACCAGAGAGTGGCTGCCGGCATTTTGTCAGGGGGCTTTCTTGCAGACATCGGGTAGGTTCTCGGACCAGGGCATCAGATTAAGGAAGGCTTTTCAGTCATTACACATCCAGATAGTTTTCTTAGCGGCATAACATGACCAGGACAATCGTTTCCTTAACTGAATCAGTCGCCGTTACTCCATGTCGCTTGCGCGCTGATCCGTCGATGCTTGAAATGTCCGAACAAACGGCTTTGTTGTAAAAAAATAAAATCTGTGCTAAAATCTATCTGATCTCCGGGAGGTGATGAGCGATGTATACAGTGGCGGTCTGTGAAGATCAAAAGGACACGAGGGAGGAAGCGGCGGCACTGTGCGGCGAAGTCCTCACCGACCTGGAAATCGAACATCATATCGCTGCATTTTCCTCGGCAGAGGATCTGGAAACACAGCTGCTGTCCGGTGAACGGTTTGACCTGCTCTGCCTGGACATTCTTATGGATGGCGAGAGCGGCATGGAACTTGCAAAAAAACTGCGCATGACGGATGACCGTACCAGTATCCTTTTCCTCACAGGTAGTTCGGAGTATCTGAAGGACGGCTATGAGGTCCGCCCGATTCAATACCTGCTCAAGCCGGTAAAGAGGGAAGAGTTGGCACGGGCCATTGAAACCGACCTGCGGCTCCATTACCAGCCCAAGACCGTATCCCTCCATGTCGGCGGTAGGACATTTATTCTGCCGATTGCAGATATCCTTTATGCAGAGAGCCGGGAGCACGGCACTGTTCTCCACACGATCCACGGCGAGCAGTTTCTTCCCTGTTCTCTGAGCCAAACGGAGGAAACGCTTCCCACAGAAAACTTTTGTCGCTGCCACAACAGTTTTTTGGTAAACTTCTCCCACATTCGGGAGGTCAGTGGCAGGACGGTATATCTACTGGAGGGCGGCGAGGTGAGCATCGGGCGGCGCTATATGGTGCAGTTCCAAAATCGATTCGTCCGCTATCTCAACCGCATTTAATTTATATACAAAAAAACGCCCCGCTGTTCAGTCCGTAGTGGCTCAACAGCGGGGCATATTTTCGGTTTGGAGGAAAGGCTTCCACAATAGGGTCATGCTTTCAGCCGCAGTGCCGTCATCACGGTGAAGCGGTTTTTGTCATAGCTTACATCCAGCACACTACCGTACTTTTCCGCGATGGAGCGCATTTTCATCAGACCGAAGCCGTGTTCGGCGGGATCATCCTTCGTGGTCAGAAGATTTCCAGCGCTATCCGTGTGTACCGTGCCATCATAGGTGTTCTCGCAGCGGATGGCGAGGTACTGTTGGCGGATTTGCAGGGAGCAGATGATCTCGCCGTGCGGCACCTTGGCCGCCGCCTCCAAAGCATTGTCCAGCAGGTTGAAGAGAAAGCCGCAAAGGTCACCCTCATCGATGGAAAGGGACTCCGGCAGCAGGGCACTGACACGGAACGCGATGCCCAGCTCCTGCGTCTGCGCGGCAACGCGCTGCAAGATGGTATTGACTGTCGGGTTCGCCGTGTAGACCTTGGGGGAAAGCTGCTCCAGCTGTCCGCCCAGATGGCTTAGATAGTCATGGATGGCGTCCAGATCCTGCTTTTGCGTCAAAGTCCACAAGACAGCTACGTGATTTTTCCACTCGTGGCGGAAGGCCGATACATTCCGAAGGGATTCTTGGGCTTGCTTGTATTGCTCCTGTGCCTGTTGGCTGCGGCTTTGCAGGGCTATCATCTGCCGCTGGCGGGAGAAGGCGGTGCGGATGAACTCCGCCACCACCTGCACTGCACAGAGCAGACCGGTCACAGCGCACAGTAGGGTATACAGCGCTTTCGGATTGCCGTAGAGCAGGGAGGTGATGGGATTGCTCAGTGGATAGAGATATTCCACGCCCACGAACCGGCTGACGCACCATGCGGCAAACAGCGCGCCTGCGGCGCAGGAGAGGCAAAGGCTTGTCCGGCGGAGCATCCGTTCATGAGAGAGCAGCATCAAAAGAACCGCCAGCAGGAACAGGCCAAAGCCAAGCCAGTCCATCAGCCTGCCGTGAAACAGTGTGACCGACGTAAAGCACCGCAGGGCCGAGCACAAAATGTGCGCCGCCGCTCCGATCAACAATATTCGGCGCTTCCAACCGTGCAGGGAAATGGCCAGAAAGCAGAACAGCAGGTCAATATAAATGAGACAGAGCCAGGCGGTCAAACTGCCCGTTGTATCCAATCCGGCAGAAAGCGCGAAGAATGAGCCGCACGCCACAGGCACCGCCGCCAGTAGAAAATAGCCGCTCAGCGGCAGCAGTTTCCACAGATACGGCCCCCTCTGGGCGCTGAAAAGGAAAACCAGCAGCAGGAAAAGCGCCAGTATGACCTGTGCTGTGATGGCTGCCATGGGCCAGACAATGCTGGAAACAGCGGTCACAGAGTCGGAAAAGCGACTGACCAGAGATGGGAAAGCAGGGTAAAGTAAACCGTTGAGGGCTGTGCCGTAGGTGACGATCCGCAGCGTCTTCCCGGCGCAGTCTATAGGAAGCGGGATGCGCAGATCGTCATAGGAAATGCTGCTGAAATCCACATCTTCCAAAAAGGCATCCGCACGGTTTTCTTCGTTCGGAAAGTCAGTGTAGAGCAGTTCACCATCCAGAAACACCTGTATCCCCGCACCAAAGCCAAAAAATTGCAGCAGATCCCGTTGACCAGGTTCTTCCATGACCCGCTCCGCCGCCACCGGGCTGTCTCCGTCCACCGGAATTCCATCCAGATAGCCGCCGAAGCCAAATACAGGTTCTACCGGACCGCTTTCTGTCTCAAAGGTCCAACCGTTCCGGTTCGTCTGTGTGCAGTTCAAAAGAAGCGATGTCTGCATCCTGTCCGGCTGAGACAGGCGGAACAGGCAGAAGACCGCTGCAGCGGCAGCAAGGATCAACAGAGTGGCTGCGGGCCAGATCTTTCTGTGCTGAGGCTCCATGATACCGCCTCCTTTCCTGTTTGCCATTGTAACAAAGTGTGTTCCTCTGCACAAGCGGCAAAGGCCCCTTTTTCCTAAACGACACGAATTTGCCCCTAAACAACACAACACAGCACGGTATGGGAATGGTAAAATAAAAGTGTAACATCATGCTGTGGAGGGGCTTGCGTGCAAAACCCTCTCAGGCGTGCGCCTGAGAGGGGGGGGCGTACTTTCCGCGCATCCAATTAAAAAATGAGGAGGGGTATCGGATGAGGAGAAAATGGAACCGGTTTGTGGCCGGACTGCTGAGTATCATCATGCTGGTAACGATGCTGCCCATGGAGGTACTTGCCGCAGGCAACGGCGGCAAGGCGGAGCAGCCCAGCCAGACAATGCCGTTTCAGGATGTAAAGTCCTCGGACTGGTGTGCCAAGGCTGTGGAGTACGTCTATTCCCACGGTATATTCAACGGCACCTCAACTGCCACATTTAGTCCCAGCGGCACCATGACCCGGGGGATGTTTGTCACGGTGCTTGGGCGTATGGCTGGTGTAAATCCAGATGATTACAGTGGAGAGACGCCGTTTTCTGATGTGCCGCAGACGATGTACTACGCCCCCTATGTGCAGTGGGCGGCAAAGTACGGCATCACAGTAGGCACAGGTGACGGAAAATTCTCTCCCGATGCGTTCATCAACCGGGCACAGATGGCAGCATTCTTCGTGCGGTATTTTGAAGCGTTCCAAGTGGACTATGCGACCGACGCGAATGTCACCACTACGCCTGCGGATCTGGAGCGTACCCCCGCCTACGCACAGGATGCTGTGCTGAAGCTCTGGAAACAGGGACTTTTGAACGGTGACGGCACACGCTTTGCCCCCGAAGGCAATGCTACCCGCGCCCAGATGGCGATGCTGTGTATGCGTGCGGACGAGGCGGTGGAGATTTGGTATTCAGCACCTGGCATCGTGGGGCGTAAATCGGGTGAGACACCACGGAAGGAAGATCAGAGCAAGCCGAATAGCGGCAGCAATTCCTCCGGCAGCAGTTCCTCTGGTAGCAGTTCCTCTGGCGGCAGCTCTGGTGGAAACGGTTCTGGCAGCACAGCTCATACCATCACGCTGTATCTGCCCGATGGAACGACTTCTACCTTTACACAGACAACTTCTGCACTTTCCCTTGCCAATCTTCCCACGCCTTCGGCAGCGGGGAAAGCTTTCGTCGGCTGGTATTATGATAAAAGCTATAACAAGGCCGTTGCCGACGGTGATCCGCTCAGCGAAAATCTGTCCCTTTACGCAAAGATGGTGGTCTACGATGCGATCGAGGGCGTGGAAACACCGACTTACGCCGGAGCGACAGATGTAGAGACAAACTTTGAAATCATCATCAAAAGCAATTCTTCCGAGACCGATTTGACGGACAAAATCAAGATGATCGGCACGGAGCAGCCCACCAGCGAAGTAGACGCGGACGGCAATACGATCCTCGTTGTCGGCAGCGTCAGGAACAATAACGATGGCACCTACACCGTTGCGCCGCCCACAGACGGATGGGCAGAGGGCGGCACTTATAAGGTGGTACTGGAGGATAACAGTCTGTACTTTAACGGCGAAGCGCCTTCCGTGCGGGAATACCACTTCACCGTGGAAGCGGGCGATCCGGTGCTGAACTGGCATCTCAGAGAGGAAGTTAAATCCATCCCGGCAACCGCCATCGGCAATGCCACCCAGAACGGCAAACGGGTCAAGGCACTCAGCATGCCGGTCGCTGCTCTTGGTAGCGGCGGCACAGCCATGGATGCTGTCTCCGACAGCACAGGTACTTTTGTTTATAATGGCGACTTGGCAGTCGGTGACACCGTGGCCATTTATGAGGGCACCGAGCCTGAAAAGCGTGTGGCAGTCGGAACCACCGATGCCAACACCGGCGATGTTTCCTATGTGAAAATCACTGGGGTCAACAAGACAACCAATACCTATTCCTATCAGTCCGCCGCGGTGGAGGATGTTCTGTTCGTTCCCGATGTGCTGCCGGTGAAGGCAAGCCGTAAAACGGCTAACGAAGAGAACCCGTCCAACGACTATACCATCCTCGTTCCCGTGGAGGAGCTGACCTTTACCGCTGCATCGAGTGTGGGAAATCTGGACGAAAACACCACCATTGATGTGGGAGATTTCCTTGCGTTCTATACGGGCGAAAGCTATACAATCGAAACCGCAGCATCCGATGGCTACGGCCGCATCACAGCTGTGGACTATACCACGGATGAACTCGGTTCTGACTATTATCAACTCACCTATACCGATGCCACTAAAGATGATGTGCTCTCCTCCATGGACGTGGACACCACCGACCCCATCAGCGGCGATGCAATGCTGAATGGTGTTGACACCGAGAAATTAGAGAAGCAGATCGCCCGGCGACTTATCGGGATGTGATTCCGTCGCGTATCTGCGGCAATCATATTTCGGGTTTTGTATCCATCATGCGTGGCTGCAATAACTTCTGCACCTATTGTATCGTGCCCTATACTCGTGGACGCGAGCGCAGCCGTGACGTAGAAAGCATCCTGAATGAAGTGGCAGACCTCGTGGCGAAAGGCTATAAGGAAGTCACCCTGTTGGGGCAGAACGTCAACTCTTACCGTTTTGAAAGACCGACAGGCGAAGTGGTTACTTTCCCGATGTTGCTCCGAACAGTGGCCGAGGCTGCTCCGGGAGTGCGTATTCGTTTCACGACTTCCCATCCGAAGGATATGAGTGATGAAACGCTGGAAGTAATTGCGCAAGTTCCGAATGTGTGTAAACATATCCATCTGCCTGTGCAGAGCGGCAGTTCGCGTATTCTGAAACTGATGAACCGTAAGTATACCCGTGAGTGGTATCTGGACCGGGTGGCAGCCATCAAACGTATCATCCCCGATTGCGGACTGACTACCGATATTTTCTCCGGTTTTCATTCTGAAACGGAAGAGGATCATGCCTTGTCACTTTCGCTGATGGAAGAATGTGGATATGATGCCGCTTTTATGTTTAAATACTCCGAACGTCCGGGAACGTATGCATCGAAGCATCTTGAGGATAATGTGCCCGAAGAAGTGAAAGTCCGCCGGCTGAATGAGATTATTGCTTTGCAGAACCGTCTGTCTGCCGAATCCAACCAGCGTTGCATCGGTAAAACGTATGAGGTGCTTGTGGAAGGTGTTTCCAAGCGTTCGCGCGACCAGCTGTTCGGTCGTACGGAGCAGAACCGTGTGGTGGTGTTCGACAGAGGTACGCACCGTGTCGGTGATTTCGTCAACGTGCGTGTCACGGAGGCCAGCTCGGCTACGCTGAAAGGGGAAGAGGTTGCAGCGGATTAGTTTGTTGCAGAATTTTAGGACCGAACAAGTGTTGCGTGGATTAGCATAGACTATTCCATTTAATATACTTCTCACTGTAGAGGATGCGAAGGGCACAGAGTTAGAGAAAAGCTCTGTGTCCTTCGTGTTTTCTGCACTCTCCATATTCTTCATATCTTGCGTGCTCTCTCTATGGTGAGACTTACATCATCATGTGCCTTCTGATGGAGAACTTCACAATCGCCATCGCATTGATGGACGCGAATGGAATATCCATCGGCTCATGATGAGTATTATAGCTCACGAGCTTGAGATACCCTTCTTTTTCCGAACGATTCACGTACTTCACCGCCAGATACTCGTCTCCGTCAATCATAAACGACACCAGGTATATTTCCCCGTAAATGACATTATCGAAACTGCTGATTTCTTTATACCCGATAATGTCTCCCGATTTCAATATAGGGTACATGCTGTCTCCGTTGACGTAGACCGCCCCGTCGCAGACGGATATATTGGGAATCCATATTTTCCCCAGTGCATATTGCTGCTTGTTGGTGAATAATGTTTTCAGGTTCGCCGCCGCCGTAATATCGTATAATGTCACGCTACGGTCGTCTATAGGTTCTGGTGTTTTCGGATTGTGTATAATCTCCACTTCTCCTTTTACCAGTTCGCTTTCGCAAAATCTCGGCTGGTGTTTCGGATTCCCTTTTCCTAATAATAGCCAGTTGTAGTCCACCTTGTCTCCGAATTTGTCGAGTAACAGGCGGAAATCAATGCTGTTTCGTGCACCCCAGTTGGATACTGTGGCACGTGAGACTCCTAAATATTCAGCTAATTCGCTGTCGTTCTTGAAGTTTAGCACCTGTTTGGCACGCTTCACAATTCCTGTGACATCTAAAAATGTATCCATTTTATGATCGTTTATTTTTGATGTAAAAATTCATAAACTCGTTAATTGCTCATTGATAATCTGTTATCTACTTTTTGAAAGTTAATTTCCAAAATCTTTTGTTTTCTTTATGAAATCTGTTTTATATTTGTAGCAACGAAATCACAAATATATTTCAAAAATATAAATTTTAAATAGAAAAACCATGAGAAACAACAAAAAGTTTACGAAATGTTGCAAAATACCTCATTCACCGCCTTTTTAAGGAAACCGTGCCGGACGGGCAGAAGTAATAGTAAGCCTGCTTGCAGCGTCTATATATCTTGCATATAAGATCTATATATCCTGCGTGTAGCATCTATATACCCAATGTGCAGCCGATATATCTCCAATATACAGCAACTATATGTCCTGCGCGCCAGCGATATATCTTCAATATACAAACAAATATTTAAATATGAAAACTATAAAAACGGAAAAGCAATATGGAAACCATTATGAACAAATCTCTATGCATCTGCGGATGTTGCAAGCGGGAGCTTCCACAGGAAGCCTTTTATATGAACCAACGTACCCGTACTACGGACAACTACTGCAAAGAATGTCGTAAGGCAAACGCACGCAGACATCGCAATCAGGATAAAAGTATATTATTTGAAAACAAATCTGTTTCCTATCCGGTGATAACCGAGGTGAAGGACTACGCTTTGCGGATGTTCCTTATCCGTCATGCCCGGCAAGTGGTGTCGGACAGTATCCGCCGGAAGCAGGAAAAGGAAAAACTACGCGCACTATGGGAAGAATAAAACAGGGGTTGGATTATTTCCCCATGAGCACCAGTTTCATGCACGACCGTATAGTGCGTCGTGTCATGAAACGGGAAGGTGATGCCGCTTTTGCCACATTGGTAGAAACGCTGTCGTACATCTATGCCGGAAAAGGATATTATATCCCTGCCAGTGATGAGTTTTACGACGAACTGACGGACAGCCTTTACAATACGGATCTTGATGATGTGAAACGTATCATCGCCCTGGCCGTGGAGTGTGGACTGTTTGATTCCGGGCTTTTCCGGCAATACGGCATCCTGACTTCCGCCGATATCCAACGGCAGTATCTCTTTATCACCAAGCGGCGCAGCAGCTCGTTGATAGCCCCCGCCTACTGCCTGTTGGAAGCGGAAGAGCTTGCATCGTACCACACTTCTCCAAACAGCAAAAACAGTGCGGAGGATGCTGATAACAAAACAGGCTGTGATGTAACACCAACTGCTGATACTGTAACATCAACCACCGATTCTGCAACATCGGAAGCCGAAATGTCGACATTGGGTACACAAAACAAAGAAAAACAAATTAAAACAAACCAAAACAAATTAAACCACCTCTCTGACTCTCCTCAAGGAGAGAACGGAGGAGGAAAAATTTTGAAAAGAAGGAAGGTGATGACACAGGAAGAGATCGACAATCTGCAACCACCGTCCGACGGCACGCAGCGTAACTTCGAGGGACTGCTGGAGAACCTTCGCTCTTATAAGATTCCGCCTTCCGAGCAATACGCCATTATTCTGAAAAGCAACTTCGGAGCTATCGGAAACCCGGTGTGGAAGGGATTCAGCAACATCCGTGGGAGTAATGGGAAGATCAAATTGCCGGGACATTATCTTTTGAGCGTAATTAATTAATTTATGAACGCACTTTGAAAAAATGATTGGGTCAGTCTGAATAATACCCGTATCTTTACAGTGTCATTAAGCTTAAGGACAAAACTAAACTAATTTATTAACACGTAAAAACTATTACAATTATGCCAGTATTGTACAAACCCTTCCAGTCAGTTCTGGAGGACAAGAACAAAAAGAAATTATTTCATCCCCGTGTGATTTACACGGCCAATGTGTCAACCGCCCAACTCGCCAAAGAGATAGCCGCTTACTCGTCTCTATCCACGGGTGACGTGAAGAACACGCTTGATAACCTGGTGACAGTGTCTGCACAGCATCTGCAGGCATCGGAAAGTGTAACGCTCGACGGCTTCGGAACTTTCCGTATGGTGATGAAGTCCAACGGTAAAGGTGTGGAGGTGCCGGAAAAAGTATCTGCCGCCCAAGCTTCCCTTACCGTCCGCTTCCTGCCCAACTACACCAAGAATCCCGACCGTACCACCGCTACCCGTTCTTTGGTGACGGGTGCCAAGTGTGTCCGTTTCGACCTTGCCGATACTTCGGCTTCCGGTGGCGGAGATAGTGGTAAACCTGATGGTGGTGGCTCCGGCAGCGGTGGTTCCGGCGACGGCGGTGGAGAAGCACCGGATCCGGCAGCATAGTCTGCACGTAGGTCGCAACACAAACACAAATGGCTGACTAAACGACTAAACGGAGCTTTTTAACTAGACTAGTAAACTAAACTAATTATCCACTAACATGCGAATTATTAACTTAATCGTGGTGCACTGTAGTGCCACGCGGGGGGATTGTACGCTCTCTCCGGAAGATTTGGACCGGTTGCACCGGCGCCGCGGATTCAACGGAACAGGCTATCACTACTACATCCGCAAGGATGGAACGGTGCACCTCACCCGCCCCATCGAACGCATCGGAGCACATGCGAAAGGTTTCAACGCTCACTCGATAGGTATCTGCTATGAAGGTGGTCTGGACTGCCGGGGACGCCCGGCAGATACCCG
>ENA-USYP01002533-USYP01002533.1-human-gut-metagenome-genome-assembly--contig:-NODE-2533-length-10804-cov-5.117647_pt1 | contig 10804 bp, 10 predicted proteins | sample MGYA00250065_ERZ773512 | MGnify/ENA primary metagenome ERZ773512 (study PRJEB29103, sample SAMN06112003) | human gut metagenome | biome: human gut; feature: ankylosing spondylitis patient; material... | reverse complement strand
GGTGCTGGATTACAGCCTCGAGAACAACATGACTGGAATCAAATCTTCCTTGACGGAGATGTGGACGATAAACTGATAAAGAGCCTCATCGACCATGCTTATGAGGAAGTACTAAAGAAGTTCACCAAGAAAATGCGTACCGAATATGATGCCCTGATATGAAGAAAGAACTGAATTTGATGATTACTCCCACAGAGTTTCCTGTCCCACTGATCATATTGCCGGAAACAGACTCTACGAATAACTATTTAACTCAACTTTGCAACGAACAGCAATCCGCTGTCCGAGAGTTCACGACGGTCATAGCCGAGCGCCAGACTGCCGGTAAAGGGCAGCGTGGCAACAGTTGGGAGTCAGAAGATTGCCGGAACATCACATTCAGTTTCGTGCTCTATCCTACTTTTATTGAAGCCCGTCGCCAGTTCATCCTTTCTCAAATCGTCTCCCTTTCCATTAAAGAGGAGTTGGACGAATGGACAAAAGGCATTTCCATCAAATGGCCGAATGACATCTACTGGAACGAAAAGAAGATTTGCGGCATACTGATAGAAAACGACCTCTCCGGACATCACATTGGACGCAGCATTTCCGGTATTGGTGTCAACATAAACCAGGAAACCTTTCGGAGCGACGCTCCCAACCCGGTATCTCTAAAGCAGATCACAGGACAAGAACATGAACGCTATCTGATACTCGCCAATATCATGAGGCGACTCAAAAAATACTATATCCTTCTGCAAACAGACTCTTCGGGCAATGCCGCCAACTGCATTGCCGAACGATATGCCCGCTCTCTTTTCCGTCGGGAAGGTTTCCACCGCTATGCCGACGCAGACGGTGAATTCCTTGCACGCCTGTTATGCGTAGAACCGGACGGGCGATTTATTCTTGAAGATCAGGCAGGAAAGGTACGCGGATATCTGTTTAAGGAAGTACAATACATTCTTTGACAAACTCAAAAAACAGGTGTCGCATTTAGAACTTGAACTTGATATGAATCCTTTTCCTTCCTCCGCATCATCTCCATTTCGGCATACACCATGAGAGCAGAAATAAGCTTTATCATAATTCCGCTTACATTTATAATACGTAGCCAACTCGTTTGCCAGGCGGATAACGCTATAATTGCATTGCACCACATACTTTTACATATTCAAATGCTTTGATAAGATTTTATTTTTCTGTTACTTTGCAAACCAGAAGCATTAAATAAATGAAAAAGTATATATATGACTATCTCATTGTGGGTTCCGGTTTATTCGGTTCTGTTTTTGCTCAGATTATGAATGAAAACGGAAAGAAATGCCTGGTCATTGACAAGCGCAACCACACTGGAGGAAATATTTACACCAAAGAAGAAAGTGATATAAAAATACATTGGTATGGAGCACATATATTCCATACGGACAATGAAGAAGTCTGGCATTACATAAACAGATTCGCAAAATTCAATAATTACGTTAACTCCCCTTTGGCATACAGCGAAGGAAGGCTTTACAATCTTCCTTTTAATATGAATACATTCAATAAGTTATGGAACGTAAATACTCCAGAAGAAGCAAAACATAAAATTCAGGAACAATGCTCTAAATATAAAGACATATCCCAGCCTGCTAATCTAGAAGAACAAGCACTGAAACTTTGCGGAGACGACATATATTACACTTTTATTAAGGAATATACGGAAAAGCAATGGGGACGCCCCGCCAACCAACTGCCGGCTTCCATCATCAAAAGAATACCTTTCCGCCTTACATATAACAATAACTACTTCAACGATCCCTATCAAGGTATCCCTAAAGATGGATACACTGCACTCACCAACAATCTGTTAAAGGATATCAATGTTCAAATCGATACGAACTATTTTAACAATATTCCTTATTTTCAGAGTATAGCAGAAAAGATACTTTTCACAGGTTGCATCGACGAGTATTTTGAATATAAGTTTGGCAGACTGGATTACAGGAGCCTGAAGTTTGAACATATCCATCTGGATATTGACAATTATCAAGGTAATGCCGTAATCAACTACAATGAAGCTAAATACCCATTTACACGAATCATCGAACATAAACATTTTGAATTCGGAAAACAGCCTTCAACCATCATAACCAAGGAGTATCCTCAGGAATACACACCTTCCGACGAACCTTACTATCCCATCAATGATGAAAAGAATTTAAAATGCTTCAATAAGTATAAGTTATTGGCTGAAAAAGATTCCCGTGTCATTTTCGGAGGACGTTTGGGACAATATGCATATTTCGATATGGATGATACTATTGCATCCGCCATATTGCTCACTAAAAAGGAGTTATCAATCTAAAAGAACAAAATAATGACCCGATATTATCTATCCAAAAACTATAATGGCCTGAACAATGCAGGTAATAAGGCAAAAACAGATATAGAAGAGACTCTCTCTAAACTGGGATATAAAAATGCCGGACTACCGCAAACCACTTATTCCAACAAGATAGCAGGCTTTTTAATAACCCTTGCCGGAGTATTAAAAGTTTTGTTTACAGTTTCTGCCAATGACGTGGTAGTCGTCCAGTATCCTTTCAAGAAGTATTACTCTTTCGTATGTAATATCATACACTTGAAACGGGGAAAGGTTATCACGATTATCCATGACTTGGGAACTTTCAGAAGAAAGAAGTTGACGGCAGAGCAGGAAATCAAACGCCTCAACCATTCGGATGTACTGATCGTACACAACGATAAGATGGAGATATGGCTGAAAGAACAAGGATACACCAAACCTATGGTATGCCTGGAGATTTTCGATTATCTATCTCCTTCCGTAAACAACAATACACAGGAACCTAATCAGAACCCAATTAAGGTGATCTATGCAGGAGCACTGACTTACAAGAAAAACAGATACCTGTACTCTTTGAATGATGTGATGTCAAAATGGCAATTTGAACTTTACGGCGGAGGGTTCGAGGAAGCCAAAATAGAAGACAAGACGTTGTTCAAATTTAAAGGTTTTGTGCCTTCTGATCAGTTAATAGAACAAGTCAGCGCCCACTTTGGCTTAATATGGGAAGGAGACTCTATCCATACTTGCTCGGGAGATTTCGGGATATACCTGAGGATAAACAACCCACACAAGGTATCCTTATACATACGCTGCAATCTTCCCATAATTATATGGAAAGAAGCAGCATTGGCCTCATTTGTTGCAGAGAACAAAATAGGCGTGTGTATTGATTCACTGGAAGAGTTAGACTCCATATTATCATCCATTTCCACAGAATCCTATGACGAAATGGTCAGGAATATAAAGGAGATCAACAAAAAGATTGCATCGGGCTATTATTGCAAAAGAGCAGTAGAAAACGCGGAAAGCTTATTACAGCTTACTTAATTTCCGCTTCCAGTTTCCTGATCTTTTCCAAGGTATTTCCCGCCTCTGTGGAAGGAAACAGTTGCAACACACGCTGCAAATAGTCCTTTGCTTTGGAGTAACCATTGGAGTAGACATCAGAAAGTCCGTTACGATAGCGGGCGTATTGCATCCGTGTAGGAGAAGTTATTTTCTTATAATCATCCTCCAGCTTCTTCTTTTCGCGTTCTGCTTGCAGGTAATAATAACTCCCCAGGAAAATATTGGCTTGCAGATTATTGGCATCCAGCATCAAAACCTTTTCATAAGTTTTGACGGCATCTTTTTCCTTGCCTCTCATCATCTCCATTTCGGCACACGACACAAGTGCAGGAACATCTTCGGAATGATACTGCAAGAATTCTCTATAAAAAAGATAAGCTTTGTCATAATTCCGCTTACGCTTGTAATAGGTTGCCAGCTCATTGACCAGGCGGGGAGCCACGGCACTGTTTTTTTCTATTTGAGTCCAGTAATACATTTCAGTCTGATCGGCTCCGGCAGCTATCGCCTGACGAAACAGACTCACAACATAATCATCCTGCCCCTCAGACAAGGCAGCAGACACCTTCTGTAGAAGTTCTCCCGCCGTTTGCGCAGAGAGCACAAAGGGGAAAGTAACTATTAATGAAAATAGCAAAGTTAAGGTTCTCATCTCTTATTAAATATTACCCAGTTTTTGTTACCGCAAATATACTCATTTTTAAAACATTATGTATTATAAAAATTGTTATTATCAGGTACTTTTTTACCGTTTGCGACAAAAAGAGTACCTTTGTCGGTAAATAGAACAAACCAGAGTTTTAAAATGATTGCTCAAACTCCGAACATTATCAATAAAAGAATACTTCAGATAGCTGTACCCTCGATTATATCAAACATAACAGTTCCCCTGCTGGGGCTTGTAGTTTAAAAACATATAAAATGTAAATACAACCATATAAATTGATTATCAATTATTTATGTGTTTGTTTGTTTTATAGCATTGAATTTATGTGGTGCAGTTTTGCAATTCTGTGGTGCAAAATCGCTATATTTGCACCACGATAAAAACACTCAAAAATCAATAAGTTATGGAACGAGTTACCATCTTTTTAAGGACAACAAAAACAGAAGGCGATATCAAGTTGCGTTTTCGTTTACGCGATGGCAGGGAAGTTGACCTGTATCATAAAAGTGAGATCAGAGCCGCTCTGAAAGATATGGCTAAGTTTGATGAAAATGGTAATGTCAAGCCAAAGGTTTCAGTTTTTAATAAGGAGCTTAAACTGGCCATTGACCATGAAATGGATGCCATACATGCCGCCTATCATTCTTTGTGTGAGAAAATGCAGAAAGAGCATATCAATGGCGAAATATTTGAGGATGCAATTGAATTGATACTGAATCCTGACACTCGAAGCCAAAAGAAAGCTGAGATGACCATGCTTGAACGATTTGACAGATTCATTGCTGATGGTTATCGGGATGGTATATTTGCGGAAGGGCGTATGAAGCATTATCGTGTTGTATATGGTACTCTGGAGCGATTTCTGGCAATAAAGAATCTTAGAAGTATAACTCCCATTGAATTTACTGCTGATATGCTGATGGATCTCCGTTACTTTTTTACGAATGAATATGAGTATGTGGAAAAATATTCTTATTTATATGACGATAAAAGGGAACGTGACATACCCACTAAGCCCAGAGACATGAATACGACCATCACCAAGCTAAAAAAGCTGCAAGCGTTTTTCAATGAGCTGGAAGACAAGGAGGAAATCATAGCTTCTCCATTTCGGAAGTTAGGGAAAAAAAGAAAGGCTGCTGTCCTGAAAGAACGCTATGACGAACCGGTTTATCTTTATAAAGATGAACTATTGAAGGTAATGCGGACGGAAGTTCCTGCTAAGCTTCAGGAAACAAAAGAATGCTTTCTACTACAATGCGCTTTTGGTTGTCGTATTGCAGATTTCCAGGCATTGTCTATGAGTAAAGTCAAGGTTACTGATAATGGTATTCCCTTTATACATTACCTGCCGAAGAAAACCTTACGCGAAAATGTAGAGAATACTGAAATTGAAACTCCTATCATGCGTTATGCTCTTGACTTGATTAAGAAATGGCAGTTCAATTTTCCTATTTTGAAATATGTTACAGGTAAAAGTGGATATAACGCCAAGATAAAGTTGCTATTGCAATATTGCGGAATTGACCGTGAATGTAAGATTTTTGATGACGAACTGAATGATAATGTATATAAACCGTTGTATACATTTGGTAGTAGCAAACTTTGCCGGAAAACACATGTGGATATAATGAACAAGGTGCAAGTCAATATGTATGCCGCTGGTCTACACAAGGAAGGTAGCAAGGCAGTAAACCGCTATACAAAAATGGAAATGAAAGACCATTTCACGTTGATGTGCGTAGCTTTTGATCAACCTATGTACAAAGTGGATAAAGAGTTGAATATAATTGATTAATAATATGGAAAATGCGATAACTGTTTTCGAAAGCATTGAAATAATACTGTAAGTTTCTATCCAATAAAAGAAAAAACGGTACGACTGAACTTTAAACAGACCCGTTGGAGAATTAAAGCAGCGCATATTAATTCAGTCAATGGGGCTGTTGCTCATTATTTATATATTGCAGGATTGCCAATGCGCTGATTTTCTCCATAATTCACACAACGTCATGATGGGAGAATATTCCATTTATTGATCGGGTTTCCCGAAAAAATACTTGCAAATATCGAGAAATATTGCGAATATTGCATATGGTGATTAAATAATAAAAGTTTAGTTGCTTTTGATATACTAACAATTAGATAATAATGACAATATTTAATGATAAGTTCAAGCGGACAAGGTTAGACCAAAGTCCTTATCTGTTTCATTTTGTAAACGGACGTGACGCTTCTCCATGTGATACACTGCAAAAAATACTTGAAGAGCAGCGGTTGATAAGCAGTAAAGGATATATCTGTTTTTCGGCATCTCCAATAACAGCGATTACAAAATTCTTCGATACTCCAACCCGAAGGACAGGGCGTCCCATGTATTTGCCATGGGGATTGGGTTTTTCAAGGGATATTTTAGTTCGCGATTTCGGCGCAAGAAACGTTATATACACGGATGGCAATGAAAATATTCCTGAGCATTTGGTATGGAGAACAGATATATTGAATGTTGATTCTTATGATTTTGAATATCTGCGTGAATGGAGAATCAATGGCGAAATATTTGATTTTACAACATTCCCCAAGAGCGAGATTATTGTCGTTGCCCCAGACTACAATTCTTTAAATCATTTAGTTGTAAAGTTCGACATGCAATTCACTCCTTATGTGAATTATTACGATGGTAACATGGAAGAAGACTGGACAGAAGAATTCACAAGGGAATGGAAAGGTATCTCAGTAGATAAGTTAGGTGTTTATTTGGATGACTACGCCGTTTCTGGAACTACCGTCTCACAAACGGTAGGTGAAGATATGTTTGAGAAATTGCTTTCAGAATCCCCTTTGAATTTAGGGATGCCAAAAAACAAATAAAGTATTAACTACAATGGAAGAAGAAAAGAAATACTATTGCTATGTCTGTGGCAATGAATTAACTGAAGAAAACAAATCGGATGAGCATATCATATTGAATGCCATTGGAGGACATCTGCATTCATATACCATCATGTGTAAAGATTGTAACAGCCAATTGGGTGAAACGGCAGATGCAAAGTTAGCTGAAGACTTGTCGTTCTATACTGATATATTGTGTGTAAAAAAGAATCGCCAGAATCGCCACTGCCAGATTATGACTAATGAAGATGGACATGATATCATTGTTGAAAGTGCTGGAAAAAAACTAAAGTTAAGGCGTCCATATGTGAAAAAAGAGCCGGACGGTGAGAACATGTACATACAAATTACGGCCCGTGATACGGGTGAGTTGAGAGGCTTGCTCAGAGGCATGGTTAAGGACAACACTTTGACTCAAAAAGATGCCGACAAAATAATGAAGAAAGCAACAATAACGGAATATAAGCCTAGATTGAAAAAAACTACTACAATTTCGGAGGTTGCTTTTCCAAGCATCGTGAAGTCCGCTGTTAACTATTATGTAGACTGTTTTCATGATATTCCGACAATTAAACATCTGGTTCCATACATAAAGGGTGAGAAAGATACAAGAGATGTGCTGTATCTCCATCATTTCAAAGAGCTTCCGTATGAAATGATCAAGGGGCAGATTACCCATATGATTCATCTTGAAGGAGATAAAAATACGAGATTGCTCTATGCCATGATGGAATACTACGGAATTTTTATTTATACCGTAGTCCTGGACTCCGATTATCAGGGTGATCCTGTCAATAAGACATACACTTACGATACTGTTTCGGCAACAGAAATCGAACGTTCTTTTTCTTTACCGTTGACATTGGAGGATTTGGAGGAATTTCGTACCCAACCCTATGAAGAGTATGTTACATACCTCCCATATATGAAACAAAGGGCGGATGGAGTGATGAACATTTGGCAAGAAAGGCAGGACAAAGAGGAACTACAGCAAGTTGTAAATGATGCGTTTGGAAAATATCCTGAAGGTTGCATTCTTACAGAAGAAATTTTGAAAGATATCGAAAACGATATAATGAAATTCTTTGAACGGAAAATCACCTAATCTTTTTAAATTAAATATTCCAACAATTTAATTTTGCCAACAGATATACTAATTTTGCTAAATGTGATGAATAACAGACACTGTGGTAGCTGTGAAATTGGCGACCACGAACGGTTTCTCAATAATGAAATTGGCTTTTAGCGAACAATCTATCAGATTTTGATTGCCAATTTGAGGCATAAGACGAAGCCGGATATTACAGTAAGTATCATCGTAAATAACATCTGAAACCACATTCTGCACTAAAAATAAAATCAGGTTAAACATCTTGCGTTAAAGATTGTTAGCCTGATTTTTATTTTATCTGTACACCTTATCTGTTTTTTGGCTGTCTATAAATGTGGCAATGTGGCACTCAATGGACTCCCCCACTGACTGCCACAGATAAAAGAGTAGCACTTATCTATTATATGGATACACAACGTATAATCAGATGTATCTTCTGTCTATTCCTCTATTTTCTCGTAAGTCAAAAGAAGTGAACTTTCGACTGTCTATTTGTACATACCTGTGAGTGCATAAGTGAATGTAAAATGTCAGAAAATCAACTTGTTAAGCTGTGTTTTAAATCTTTGCAATCTTGTTTTTCCACATTAGTTTTGCATCTGTCAAAGCCGTTATCTCATCATGTAACGTGTGGAGACTGGTGCGGGTGCAGCGGCGAATGTCTCGCCAATGATGGCTGCCAACAGACCTGCCGTAAAAGTATGATGGATGAATTTAGAAATCAAAGTTCGCAAATGCTCATGATTGTATCTCAGGATGATTTGGAACGTGTAGTTCAAAAAGCCATTGGAAAGCTACTTGACCAACGTGAGAACAAGTCGGAAGTATATCTGACGGCTGAGGAAACTGCCAAACGATTGAAAGTTGACCGGTCCACCTTGTGGCGCTGGAACAAAGAGGGCTATCTTGTCTCTACCAAAGTGGGTAGTAAGGTTCGCTACAAATTGTCCGATGTGGAAAGGATACAAAAAGGTGAGGTTTATGAGCGATAGCAGAATCATTCTGAAAAAATCATGGACAAGGCTGTCAGTACAATGTAAGTTGTATTAATCTATCGGTGACCTTACCAGAGAAGAGACAAGAAATAGAGAGAGAAACAAGAAATAGAGTATCCTACCCTGATAGTTAGCTTGATACCAGCATAGTATCAAGGTAATAGATGTCTTTGACTTTTATGTTCCGGCTAACTTTGTCCCTCGGAACCGGTTTCAGAGTCAACAGAGGGAAAAAACTCTCATGTATAATTATTAAACAAAAAACAGATGACAAAGAAAAATATAGAAAATGGGGAAGCCATTGTGTGTTCCTCCTGTCTGTTGAAGTTAAGCTACATTATCGCCCGGATGGAAAAAATAGAGAGTGCTCTCTATTCCATCAAAGGCACGCTCAATTTCAAGGAAGCACGTGAATATCTCGACCTGTCTAACAGCCAGCTTTACAAGTTGACAAGAAATGGAGACATACCGTATTATAAACCGACCGGTAAATTGATCTATTTCAATAAGCAAGAGTTGGATGAATGGGTATGCCGGAATCATTCAGAGGCAAGTGTGGGGTGTGAAGGAATAATTGCCGAGATAGATAAGGCTGGTACTTGCCACAATGAAAAATCAAACGCTGATTCGAGATACCAAAAGAAAAACTTCAAATCATGATTGAGAATAAAAAGATAAGTTTGGGTGAAGATATAGACGAAAGTGCCTTTGAGCAGATTTTGAAATTTATCCGACTCAGGGTAACGGATGTTTATGCCTATCCACCAGAAATTGTACAAGTGGATGGTATCACCATTGCCACGCTGGGAAACTTCAGCGCATCGACCGGAAAGCCGAAGAGCAAGAAGACTTTCAACGTATCAGCTATCGTTGCTTCCGCATTATCCGGTAAGGAGGTGCTGCGCTACAAGGCAATCTTACCGAAAGAAAAACACAAGGTGCTGTATGTAGATACAGAACAGAGTAAATGTCATTGTCACAAGGTGTTAGAACGAATACTGGTACTGGCCGGAATGCCCACTGACCGTGAAAATGAACGACTGGAGTTTTTTATGTTACGAGAGTATTCACCCAAACACAGAAGGCAGATTATTAACCTTGCACTGGAAACAGATCCGAATATCGGATTCGTGGTGATCGACGGGATTCGTGACCTTATGTACGACATCAACAATCCTAGTGAGTCGGTAGAGCTTATCAATGACCTGATGCGGTGGTCCAGTATGCACGATCTGCATATTCATACGGTACTGCACCTAAATAAAGGCGATGATAATACCCGTGGGCACATAGGTACAGAGCTTAATAATAAGGCTGAAACAATCCTCCAAGTCACGAAAAGCCCGTTTGATAGTAGCATAAGTCAAGTGAAGGCCATGCACATCCGGGAGAAAGAGTTTACTCCTTTCGCATTTAAAATCAATAGTGAAGCATTGCCGGAATTGGTGGATAACTATGCGTTTGAGACAGAGCGTAAACCTCTCTTTGAAGTGTTGACGGAAGAGCAGCATGTGAGTGCTTTGGAAAGTGTATTTTCGGAAGGCCCAATTGTCGGGTATGAGAATATGCTCAAATCCTTGCAAAAAGGTTATGAGACCATCGGTTATAAACGGGGGCGAAACGTTTGCGTGGAACTGAATAAGTTCTTGATGGGAAAAGGGGCCGATGAAATAGGAGGGGAGGCCACTTATGAACAAGGATGGGCACATCTCTACAGTATGCCCAGAAGATGGCAGCTG
>ENA-USYP01002530-USYP01002530.1-human-gut-metagenome-genome-assembly--contig:-NODE-2530-length-10814-cov-36.396666_pt1 | contig 10814 bp, 10 predicted proteins | sample MGYA00250065_ERZ773512 | MGnify/ENA primary metagenome ERZ773512 (study PRJEB29103, sample SAMN06112003) | human gut metagenome | biome: human gut; feature: ankylosing spondylitis patient; material... | reverse complement strand
CGTCAATTTCCCCACAGGAACGATTTTCGCCTGCGATCCTCTGGTGGAGCTGGAGGACACGCCGCCCTTTATACAGACCATCCCCGCCGGAACTTATCCCGTAAAAATCTGCGTGGTGCCCAGCGAACAATACGGCGACCGCTACGCCTGCGTCAAGGTGGAGGTCAGCCGGGAAAAGCCTGTCCGCTATGAGCTGGGCATGGTGGGCAACGAGAATCTGGACGCGGCACTGGGAGATGATGACTACTTCGGTTTCGGCGTAGATGCCGGAATGGGGTGTATTGCAGACATCCAGACCCAGGCGGCTTTCAAAACATACTGGGCCAAGCGGCTGGAGGAGGACCCGGACATCGACCCCTACAACGACCTGTTCTGCGACTTACTGGAGGAAAACGCCCAAGCCCACCCCAAATATCAGGGGGACTGCGGCGACTGGCTCAACTGGACCGTGCCGGACACGGACTGCAACCTGCCCATCTTCTCCTCTGGCTGGGGTGACGGTTACTATCCCGTCTACTTCGGCTATGACGCAAAGGGCGAAGTCTGCGCCGTGTATGTGCGCTTCATCGACATTGAAGCCAGTTATCGAGAGCAGGATTAAAAATGTGACAGAACAAAGGAGAGCGCCATGAAAGCCAACGCCGGAGAGGTCTATACAGTCTATAACCAATATCTGAAACGCTACACCGCCTGCCAGGTGGCCTATATTGCGCCGCCGGACACGGTGAGCAAAGAATCTTGGGCGGTGGTCCTCTCTCTGGATTGGGTGGGCGACGCCCCTCTGACTGCGGAGGAACTGCCCCATCTCCGCCCGCTCTACAAGGACTTCATGTACTGGTCCCGCGACCTCCACCTGCTGCGGGTGCCGTTGGAGGTCCCGCCCCAGTACACGCTGGTTGGCACACTGCCGCCCTTCACCGACCAGCCCTGCCGCTCCTATGGAGGCTGGAGTGACGGCTATGATGTGTACCTCCAGATCCGGTGGCAGGCCATTCCGGAGGAACGGCGGCGGGCCTTCAAGGAGGCCATGGAGAGCGAAGAGAAAACGGAGATCGGCGGTATCCCGGTGAAGGTCAGCAGCCATCGGGTGATGGACCAGTACGCACCATTCGATTCGGCACTGGAACTAAAGGCTCTGCCCTGCCTCTCCGAACTCATCTGCCAGCGGTGGCACCCGGATCTGCTGGAATTTCTGAGGGGGAATCCCTTTATCAGTGAGCTGACCCTGCTGAACCACGGTCAGAGGACACTTGATCTGCGGGGCACCAGCATCAGAAAGCTGATGCTGGACATGACCGGGCTGGAGGAGCTATGGCTGTGTGAGGGAACGGAGCAGCTCCTGTTCCAGAACAAGGGGCTGGACGCCTGTACCATCCATGCCCCCGAAGATGGCAGCGGCTTGACCCTCCAATTTATCGGGGAATACTGCCCGCACACGGAACTGCCGAACTTACGGGGGCTGCATGGCATCGAGCTGAAGGACTTTGATCTGACCGGGCTGGCTGCTGTCCATCCCCATCTGAAGGAGCTGCGGCTCTGGGGCGCGCCGGGAAACCTGCAAAACTTCTCCGCTGTGGGAGCGTTCCGGGAACTGACGAACCTCTCCACCTTTGATCTGTTCGGCTTCGGGGCGGACGACATCCCCACCCCGGAGCAGATGCCGGAGCTTCGCTGGTTCTGGATGACCAGCCTGCCGGAAGATGCGGCAAAAGCGGCAAAGCAGCTCTGGAAAAGCAAGCCGGGAATGGATCTGCGGATCACCAAGCCCCGGAAACCGGAGTGGCTGGCGCAAAACCTGGACAACCCCTTCCGGGGCTGGGACGGCGCGGAGCATATCCCTGCCGCCGCTGCAAAAAAAGCAGCCAACCAATACCGCAAGACTCGCTCCCTGCTGATGAAGCTGGCCACTGAACCGGGCGAGGACGCCCAGGCCCAGGCGATGGATGCGGTGACAGCCTACACCCAGACTTTCAACAAGATGGGCTTTATCGAAACCGAGGAGCGGGATGAAATTTACATGGCTCTGCGGGGTATCCTGGATGCCCTGCCGGATGGCACGCTCCAGAAGGATGCCCTGATGGAGAAGTTTGAGCAGTTGAGGGATTTTTGAAAGGGGTGTCACATTGAGCTACACAAAATTCAGCAAAGAAGTAACCAAGTGGCTGAAAGACAATGGTCTGCCCTGCTATGGGACAGCCAACGATAGCCCCGAAGAAACAAAGGCCCGGCTGGACGCATGGATGCGCGGGATCAAAGAGATACTGCGCCAGTGGATCACAGAAAAGCGTTACCGTGAACTGATCTCCTGCGCCCACGGAGGCTGGTATCAGGATGATGTAATTTTTGAGCCCTTGGCTGAACACTTTGTGGCGAACCACCTGTTTGATGAACTGCGGTTTCTCTGCGAGCGCGGCATCCGTTTTTCTGCGGAAGATATGCTGTCCACCATTCAATCTGAGAAAGAGGAGCACGGGTCGCTTGATATAGAAACCATTCGGAACATAGATGTTCCAAAAACAGGAGGCATTTGGAATGATTTTGTATCATGGAAGTAATGTAATTGTAGATCAACCGAAACTTATCAGGCAAAATCGATACCTGGACTTCGGTTTTGGATTTTATACTACCACTAACCGGGAGCAGGCAGTAAATTTTGCACAAAAAGTCACGGACAGACGGAAGATGGGAGAAGCAACATTAAACATCTATTCGGTGAATGAGGCAGTGGCTTTTCAGGAGTGCAAAGTACTGCAGTTTGACAGCCCGGATGAGGCATGGTTAGACTTTGTGGCAGCAAACCGTCAGGGAACGTATCAAGGAGAGAAGTATGATCTTATTTATGGTGCTGTTGCCAATGATGATGTGTACCGTACCATTGCTCTGTACATGACGGGAGTGCTGGATAAAGAACAGACACTATCTTCTCTCAAAATACGCAAGCTGTTTAACCAACTGGTATTTGCAACAGAAAAATCCCTGCAATATCTGAAGTTTGAAGGGAGGGAACTTGTATGAATGAGAATCAGTTCAATGCAATGCTTGCAATCATTGTTCCACCTATCATCGAGCAGATCACGAAAAACAGTAATGTAGATGACAACAAGGCAATTTCAGGATTTTATCAGTCCAGACTTTATCAGGAACTTTCTGACGAAAATTCAAAGCTTTGGCATTACAGCCCTATGACATTGTATACCATGTATCAGGATGAACTTTTAACAGGCTCTTATGATTATCCGGAGGAGGCTTAAGTGATGAAAAAGGAATCAGATTTTGTGATTTACTGTATGGAAAGATATCGTTACTTCAAAGGCCTTTCCGGAGCGGAAGCAGCGAAGATTTTTGAAAAATATGATATCTATGGATATATTATAAAATATTTCGAAGCCCTGCATACAATGGGAGACCATTGTATTGTGCAGGATATTGATGATTATATTGCCGGTAGGTCAAAGTGAATCGGCTTTATTGCGGTAACTTTTCGGACTCATACCGGTATATTTTTTAAATAAAACGGAAAAATAGGCAGGGTCGTGAATGCCGACCGCATCTGATATTTCAAACGTTTTTAAATCCGAGTGCTCTAACAGGTCTTTTGCTTTCTTGATTCTTAAATCTGTAATATAGGTGATGACAGAAGTTCCAACTTCCTTTTTAAAAATTCTGCTCAAATATGAGGCATTACTGTGAACGCTTTCTGCAATTGTCTCTAAAGTCATGTCATCCGTTAAGTGTTCATCAATATAATTGATTGCCTGTTTGATAAAAATGCTGTATTTAGGAGCGGTTTCGGCAGTATTCATGGAATCGTCTGCCGGAAGTTCAGTGGCTTTTTGCTTTACGATTTCTTTGATACAGCTCATTATTTTTTCTTTGGAAATTGGCTTTAACAAATATTGGGATACATGGTACTGGATTGCAGACTGTGCATACTCAAATTCCGCATAGCCGGATAAAATAACAGTTGTTATGTTCGGATGATTTTTGCAGATGTATCTGGAAAGCTCGATTCCATCGATCAGCGGCATTTTTACGTCTGTGATCACAATGTCAATTTTATTTTCTTCAATGATTTTAATTGCTTCTTTTCCATTGCTGGCAGTTGCGTGCACCACGCAGTTAAGGGATTCCCAGTCAATATATTGGGAAAGTGCTTTTCTGATTAATACTTCGTCATCGACGATTAATAACTGGTAACTCATGATTCATCTCCTGTAAGTCTGTTTCTGTCAGATAATGGTATTTTAAATGTAATTTCCGTTCTTATGTTTGGGATACTTTGTATTTTTAACTGGCTTTCCTCACCATACATAAGATATAAACGGCGGTTCAGATTCTTTAATCCGACATGCGGATGGGAATGGACGGTATCACTTTTGGATTCTGCCACCGGACTGTCGAGCGAAAAACTCGGGATTGTTTCAAAGCCGACACCGTCATCGGCTACCGTAATGGATAAAAAGTTTTCTGATTTCTTTATTGTGATTTCTAACGTTCCGTCGGAAGGTTTTGGCTCAAGACCATGAACGTATGCATTTTCAATAAGTGACTGAATGCAGAAACAGGGGATGAGGCAATGTTCAATTCCAGGATCGATTGTCTGAATAACCTTGATTTTATCCTCAAAGCGCATTCTTTGCAAGTAATTATAATAATATACAAAATGAAGTTCTTCCTCTAACGGTATCGTGGTTGAGGTTCTGTAAATCGTCGAGGCTCTCAGAATTTCTCCGATTGCAATGACCATCTGGCTGATCTCGGAATTATCAGTCATCTCCGCTTTCCATGTCAGTGTATTTAAAACGTTAAACAGAAAGTGTGGATTTAACTGCGATTGTAACGTTTTTATCTCAGAATCCTTTAACAAAAGCTGCTGTTCTAAAATATTATCGTGGTAGGAATGAATCTGGTCTAACATGTTATTGATTGCAGTCTGTAGTTCATTGAATTCTGAGTATTTTTTCAGACCATTTATTTTTTTTGAGTAGTCACCCTGAGAGATTGCATTTATTTTTTCAATCATCACATTGATAGGATGAACGGTCAGCCGGCTGATGAAAAAAGACCATATAATACAGGTTACGATAATTAAAAGTGTGACCGGTATATAGGAACTGAGGACATTATATACCTGTGACCGCAGTTGATCCTCCGGCGTCATAACAGTTGCGGTAATATTCAGCAGATCAATTTGATTTGACAGGGTCAGGTAGTTTCTGGAAGCAAAGGTAATATTTTTAAATTGTGAGTTATGATACCTTCCCAATGCGGATTTTAAATCGTTGATTTCATTTTCAGACGGATCTTCATAGCCAGAAATCATTGTAAATGCATCATTGTATAGAAAAATATGCCACCCATCTTCGATATTGGAAGTTAATTTATTGATCCACAGATTTTCGTCCACGGTGATGATCATAGTCCCCATAATATTTCCGGTTGCCAGATTATAAATAGAACGGACAAAATAGAGGTTATGGTTATCCGTTGAAGTAAAAACGGTAAGAGAGGGAGAGTTTGATAACATTTGCTGATAGACAGCCACATTTTCTGTCTGTGTAAGATCGGATTCATCTTTTGATAAATGAAATTCTTTTCCGGTTTTTGTAAATACATAGACAGAACGAATGTAATTTTTTTCCCAGACGTTATTCAGCATAAGGACATAAGACATTTGTTTTTCTACCAGGGAATAGTTGGATGGTTCCGTAGAAGTGGATTCCATAGAATCATAAATGGTATTGTTGGATACCAAAAGACGGTATATGGAGTCAATCGTGCTGATATCGTCTGAAATAGAGGAAATCGTCATATTACTTTCCTGATACATGAGAGTCTGGAAATTCAGGGTTAACTCTTTATACGTTTTTTGTAGAAATAACCCTGCACTGATGGAAGTGATCAGGGCAATTGTCAATGTGATTAAAAAGGAAGTCTGGGTAGAAAGTTTTCTGCTTTTGTTATAAGTTTTCATAGTATGTTTCGCCTTGTGTTTTTTCGTAATTAGGTTCATTATAACGCATGATTGTACAAAAAGTAAAAATAATAAATAAAAAGATAAAAAAATTCTATTTTATACACAAATAAAATCCGTATAATTTTAGGTGTAAGGAAAAATTAAACAAAAGTTGGAGGGAAAACAATGAAAAAAAGAGTGATAAGTACTTTGTTATGTGCGACAATGCTGGTCGGCATGATTACAGGATGTGGTTCTAATAATACAGAAAGTGCAGGAAACACATCTTCCAATGCGGCTTCGACAGAATCAGGCGATGGAGAGAAGGTGGTCCTGAATGTGATCAATTATCATGTAGGAACCGATTATGCGGCAGATTATTATTCGTATCTGTTTGACGCATTTCAGCAGACAGAGGAAGGAAAAAATGTTGAGTTCAAATTTGAGGAAATTCCAACAACAGATGCATACAATCAGAAAATTAAATTATTGATTTCAAGTGGTGACCTGCCAGATATCGTATTTAATGGTGGTAACAATATCACAGCGTTGGCAGCAGAGGCAGGAAAAGTTACAGACCTGACACCATATCTGGACAATGATCCAGAGTGGAAAGCAATGTTTGATGAGAAGGATTTGGAGTTTAACTCTTATGAGGGAAAAGTATATGGTATTCCTGTTTCAAAGGAAATTTCCTATATTTACTATAACAAAGATTTGTTTGCTGAAGCTGGTCTGGAGGCACCGGACGTTGCATATGAGACATGGGATGAATTCTTTGATGCATGTGACACTTTAAAATCTAAAAATATTACTCCGGTCAGCATGGACACAGCAGATCTTGGATGGCTTTCCAACCTCTGGTACAGCGGACTTATCGGAACAAGCGGTGAGGAAGGAAATGAGTTTATGAACACAGCTTATCCAACCGATTATAATGTTCCGGTTGTAGAGGAAGCAACAGAGCAGCTCCAGAAAATGTTAGAGAACTATACAACATCAGATGCAGCAGGCGGAAAGTACGATACAATGGCAACACATTTCTTTAATGGAGAAGTTGCAATGTTACCAAACGGTCCGTGGATGATTCCAGATTTCAACAGCACAGAAAAAGCACCGGAAGGATTCTATGACAAAGTAGGTATCATGCTTCTTCCAGGTGCAGGTTTGGAGAGTGTATCAACACCAGGTGATATGGTTGGAGCATCCGATCCGAAAAAGATTGAAGCAGCAGTGGCATTCCTGAAATTTGAGACAACAGCAGAAAATCAGCTCAAAGCACTGGAAATGGCAGGATTACAGCCTGTATCAAGCAATATTGAAGTTCCGGACAGCTTAAAAGAATCTGATCCATTGATGGCAGAGGTTCTTGAAATTCAGTCAAAAGCAAAATATACATACGGACAGAATCAGGCATACTGGTATCAGAATGTAATTGATACATTCTCGAATCAGTTACCGGAATTAGCTTATGGAAATATTACAGCAACAGAATTTTGCGAGAAACTCACAGAATCTGCACAGAAAAATTAATAATATTATAGTCTGATGAAAGGTGCTGTGCTGCAATGGTACAGCACCTTTTTTGAAAGGAGAAATCATAGGATGAGTACAAAAGGAAAAAAAGGATGGATCATAGCGTTTGTATTACCCTGTGTGGTATTGTTTTGTCTCGTATATGCGATTCCATTTATCATGGTAATCACCACATCGTTTTGTAACTATACATTAACGCAGGCACCGGCTTTTCAGGGGTTGGAAAATTTTAAAATAATTTTTGCCGATTATGACTTTGTGGTATCCATTGTGAATACATTAAAGTGGGTTTTGATACAGTCTACAATCCATGTGACATTCGGTTTTGTGATGGCACTGATTCTTCGGAGAAAACCAAAAGGATGGAAATTTGTAAGAGTTGCCTATGTGATTCCGAATATCATCCCGACGGCTGCTACAGCAGTTATGTTTTCACTTCTGCTAAACCCATCCTTTGGAATTGTCAAAATGATTTATGAAAAACTGGGACTGAATACCTCTCAGGTAGTAAATTTATTTGGAAACTCCAAGTATGCATTTCTGACAGTAACAGCAACCTGGGTATTTTATTCGGGATTTAATATGTTGATCTTCTTGGGAGAAATGGGTGCGATCAGCCCTGACATTTATGAAGCCGCTATGATCGATGGAGCAACCGCAGGACAGGCAGACCGGTATATTACCATACCGTTAATGAAAAATGCATTTGGAACATGCGTCATTTTAGCTTCCGTTGCGATGGTATCCCAATTCGATATCATTTATATGACAACAAAAGGCGGACCGGGAAATGCGACACTCAATCTGCCGATGTATCTGTACAAGATTATTACGCTGGAAAATAATTATGGAAAGGCAAATGCGGTAGGTGTCGTGCAGATTTTACTTGGCTTACTGTTAGTCATATTAATTCAGAAGTTATTCAATCAGAAGAAAGAATTACAGGAGGCATAATATGGAGGCAAATGAAAAGAAAACGGGTGGAACTTTGAAAAAAAATCCGTCTGTACTGACCAGTGGTATTTTAAAAGTATTAAAATATCTTTTTCTCATAGTGATTATTGTAATCTCGATTGGACCGATCGTATGGGCATTTTTAAGTTCGTTTAAGACCTATGCAGAAATCAATGCATCTGCGCTTAGTCTGCCAAAACAATTTAATTTGAAAAATTACATTGACGCATTCCGGTATGCTCCGATACAGAAATACTTTTTGAACAGTATTATCGTTGTTGGAATGAGCGTGGTTGTAACCGTGTGTGTGGTGGCAATGTGCGCTTATATCGTGGCAAGATATAACTTTAAACTGAAAACGGTTCTGATTCTTATGATTTCAGCATCCCTGATGCTTCCGGCGCAGGCAATTTCACAACCATTGTTTTCCATGTTTAAGGCACTTGGAATCTATGATACCAAAATCGGACTGATTATTGTATATGCTGCAATGGGAATTCCAATGTCGTTTTTTGTAATGACAAGCTATTATAAAACAATTCCGGTGGCGTTAGAGGAATCGGCATACATAGATGGAGCAACTTTTCTTCAGACATTTTTTAAAATCGTATTACCACTGGCAAAACCGGGATTAGCAACAATTGCGATGCTGCAGTTCATTAACACATGGAATGAATTCTATTTTGCATTGATGCTGACCAGCGGAGATACGGCAAGAACAGTGCCGATCGCATTAAATTATTATCTTGGAACTTTTGCCAATAATTATTCGGCACTGTTTGCCGCAGTGATTATCACAGTTCTTCCGACCATTATTGTATTCATTGTATTACAGAAACAGGTTATGGAGAGTCTGACAGCAGGCGCTGTGAAGGGATGATCTGAGATTGCCGTATCAATTGGTAAAGTAAAACTTCGATTAAAACTGAGAATGTCACGTTCACAGAGTGCCTGTGGACGTGACAATTTGAGCTATGGAGGAAGCAATTATGGAATTTAAGAAACCAATTTATCCGATCGAACAATGGAATATCACGGAGACGGAATTCAAAAAAGAAAATAATTATAGGAACGAGACAACATTTGCGCTGTCCAATGGCTACATTGGCACAAGAGGAACTTTCGAGGAGGCATATCCATTTGATGTGGATACCGGCTTGGAAGGAAACTTCGTCAACGGCTTTTATGAGAGCAATGAGATCCGCTACGGGGAGGCGAATTTCGGTTCGCCGCTTTTGAGCCAGTCATTATTAAATCTGCCGAACCTGAAAGAAATCCACGTCATTTTGGATGGCGAGGAGTTCACTATGGAACAGGGCGAAGTGAAAGAGTACACAAGAATTCTTCACATGAAGGATGGTATTCTGGAACGGAAGTTGACATGGACAGCTCCGAGTGGGAAAGTGACGGAGATCCACATTTTCCGTCTTGTTTCATTTGCCAGAAAAAATATTATGGCGATCCGCTATCAGGTGAAGTCGGTCAATTATGCGGGAACGGTGGAGTTTGTGTCAAAAATGCAGGCAGATGTGGAAAATCACACAAGGAAAACAAATCCAATCGTGGACTATGGTCCATTCGGACGGAGACTTGATCCAGATAAGGTAACAGTGGAAAAGGATACCGCCTACTATGAGGGAACAACAAAGGGCAGTCATTTGACCATGGCATGTGGAAGTTCCCATGAGTTATGGTGTGATGGACAGAAAGTGACGGATGTGAACTGGATGGCAGAAGCAGGAGAAATGGATACAATTTCGAATGCTTCCATGCAGGTAAAAGAGGGAAAGTGCGTGACACTCGATAAATTTATCTGTTATTCGACCAGCCTTGACATGGAGAAAGAGAAACTGGAAGCTTTTGTGCAGGACGAGCTTGCGGCTGCAAAGAGTGAAGGCTATGAGAAGCTCAAAGAACAGCAGAAGAATTATATGCAGGATTTCTGGAAGACAGCAGATGTAGAGATCAAGGGAAATGAGGAATTACAGCAAGGCTTACACTTTAACCTGTTCCACATCATCCAGTCTGCCGGACGTGACGGCAGAACCGGAATGGGAGCAAAAGGCCTTTCCGGGGAAGGCTACGAGGGACATTATTTCTGGGATACCGAGATGTATGTACTTCCGGTTCTCATCTTTACAGAGCCGGAGACTGCAAGAAAGCTGTTAGATTACCGCTATGCGACACTGCCACAGGCGAGAGACCGCGCGAGAATTCTTGGACATATGAAAGGAGCACTCTATCCGTGGAGAACGATCAATGGTGAGGAGGCTTCCACTTATTATCCGCTTGGCACAGCGCAGTATCATATCAATGCGGATATTTCTTATGCATTGTCACTCTATCTTCAGGTGACAGGGGATGTGGA
>ENA-USYP01002516-USYP01002516.1-human-gut-metagenome-genome-assembly--contig:-NODE-2516-length-10872-cov-11.572302_pt1 | contig 10872 bp, 8 predicted proteins | sample MGYA00250065_ERZ773512 | MGnify/ENA primary metagenome ERZ773512 (study PRJEB29103, sample SAMN06112003) | human gut metagenome | biome: human gut; feature: ankylosing spondylitis patient; material... | reverse complement strand
TTAACTGTTGACTTTTCTCCTCAATTTCGATATGCTGTTCTTGCTTTATCCGTTTCATTTTTGCACTGTTAACGTTAGTCAAAACCACCGGCTGAGCCGGTGGCTTGAGTAAGCCCTAGAAGGGCACCTTACCAGCAAGGCCCCTACAAGGGGCCACGAGCAAGCATCTTTCATCTGCATTACCTGCCCTACCGCTCTAACGAGCTATACTGCAAAGTGCATCTTCTAAGATGACAACTTTCTTGTCATCTCGCTTCGCTCGATTCTTATAGCTAAAGCATTTTCTACTCCACCAGCGGAGCTGGTGGTTGTCGCTCGCTCAAGCTACCCAAAGCAAAAGACCAGAGTTGTAAAGCCTTTTGGCTAAATAACTCTGGCCTTTTTGTTGGGCTTGTGCAACAGCCCCATGCAAATTAAAATAATAATTCCGCTATCTATGCACAGAGCAACGCGGAGCGCATTTTTGATCGTTGTACGGTCGGATAAGCTGTGAAACCAACGCCGCCGTCCAGGGGGGGCTGCGCGGCGGCGTTGGTTATGAAAAGGAGAATAATATGAGGAAGCAGAAAAAGTCGGTTTAACCCATAGTTACCTGCACCGTTACCTCGGTCCCGGCGGCAGCCAGCGGCAGCACATTGCCGCAGATGGCCTTGCCGTCTACGGTAACCGCCTTGACGCCGTGCTGAACCCCGGCGGCGTTATCCACCGTAATGTGGTACACCGCACCGCGGTAGCGGCGGGTCACGGTAAAGCCGGACAGGGTGTGGGGGATGCAAGGGTCTACCCGCAGACCGTCCAAGGTGGGCTGGATGCCCAGAATGTACTGACTGATGTTGAAGAAGGTCCATGCTGCCGTGCCGGTCAGCCAGCTGTTTTTGGCTTCGCCGAAGGTGGGGGCGTCCTTGCCTGCCACCATCTGGCTGTAAACGTAGGGTTCGGTGCGGTGGATCTCAGAGATGTCCTCGATGTAGGCGGGGCAGGTCTTGCGGTAGACCGCAAAGGCGCGGTCGCCGTGACCCAGCGTTGCCTCGGCGCAGCTGATCCACGGGTTGTTGTGGCAGAAGATACCGGCGTTCTCCTTGTATCCCGGAGGATAGCTGGAGATCTCGCCCAGATTCAGCTGATAGCCGGTGTAGGCGGGCTGCAGCAGCACCACACCGTATTTGGTGTCCAGCCGCTCCTCCACGCTGGCAAGCGCCTGCGCGGCCTGTCCGGTCTCCCTGCCGATGCCCGCCATGACGCACATGCCCTGCGGCTCGATAAAGATCTGACCCTCGGCGCACTCCTTGCTGCCGATGGGGTTGCCGAAAGCATCGTAGGCACGGCGGAACCACGCGCCATCCCAGCCTGCAGTCAGGACGGCCTGCTCCACCGCGTCAATGCTCTGGCGGGCGGCGGAAGCCTCGGTGTCAAGGCCCAGATGGTCGCACAGCTCGGCGTATTCGTGGCCGTACTTGACGAACATGCCCGCAATGAACACGCTCTCCGCCACAGGACCCTCGCTGGGCCCGGTGATCTGGAAACTCTCGCCCGGGTGCTCGGAGAAGCAGTTCAGGTTCAGGCAGTCGTTCCAGTCCGCACGCCCGATGAGCGGCAGACCGTGGGGACCCAGATGGGTGCAGGTAAAGTTGAAGCTGCGGCGCAGGTGCTCCATCAGGGGCTGCGCCTTGGCGGCATCGTTGTCAAAGGGAACCTGCTCCTCCAGAATGGACCAGTCGCCGGTCTCCCGCAGGTAGGCGGCGGTACCGGCAATGAGCCACAGCGGGTCATCGTTGAAGCCGGTGCCGATGTCCCGATTGCCCTTTTTGGTCAGGGGCTGGTACTGGTGGTAGGCGCTGCCGTCCTCGAACTGGGTGGCGGCGATATCCAGAATGCGCTCCCGGGCACGGGAGGGGATGATGTGCACAAAGCCCAAAAGATCCTGACAGCTGTCCCGGAAGCCCATGCCGCGTCCGGTGCCGCTTTCGTAATAGCTGGCAGAGCGGCTCATGTTAAAGGTGACCATGCACTGGTACTGATGCCAGATATTGACCATGCGGTTCAGCTTTTCCTCGCCGGATTCCAGATGGTAGGTGGACAGCAGCTCCTCCCAGTGGGTGCGCAGGGCGATGCGGGCGGCATCGATCTGTGCGTCGGTGGCGTAGCGCGCCATCATGGCGTGGGCGCGGGTCTTGTTGATGACACCCGGCGCGATGAACTTTTCCTGCTGCGGGTTTTCGATGTAGCCCAGACCGAACAGGATGCTGCGGCTTTCGCCGGGAGCAAGGCTCAGGTGGATGTGCAGCGCACCCACCGGTGCCCAGCCGTGAGCAATGCTGCCGGAACAGTGCCCGGCGCGGACGGCTTGCGGGTCTGCCGGGCCGCCGTATACCCCGCAGAAGGCATCCCGGGTGGTGTCGAAGCTGTCCACCGGGCAGTTTGCCCAGAAAACGGCGTAGTGGTTGCGGCGTTCGCGGTACTCGGTCTTGTGGTAGATGACGCTGCCTTCCACCTCCACCTCGCCAGTGGAGTAGTTGCGCTGGAAGTTGGAGCTGTCGTCCACGGCATCCCACAGGCAGAACTCTACATAGCTGAACAGGTCCAGCTCCTTGACGGCGGCGCTTTCGTTGCACACCGTCACCCGATCCAGCTCGCAGGCGTCGCCCTTGGGGACGAACAACTCCTGCCGGGCGGTCACACCGTCCTTTTTGCCCTCCACAACGGTGTAGCCCAGACCGTGGCGGCAGCTGTAACTGTCCAGCGGGGTCTTGGTGGGCTGCCAACCCGGGTTCCACACGGTGTCGCCGTCCTTGATGTAGATGCGGTGACCGTCCATGTCCAGCGGAGAGTTATTGTAGCGGTAGCGGGTCAGGCGGCGCATCCGAGCATCCCGGTAAAAGCTGTAACCGCCCGCCGTGTTGGAGACCAGACTGAAGAAGTCCTCGCTGCCAAGGTAGTTGATCCAGGGCAGGGGCGTCTGCGGGGTGGTGATGACGTATTCCTTGTTCCGGTCATCAAAATATCCGAACTTCATAATGCTTCCTCCTTAAAACTGCGCCTTGTAGGGTGGGCAGCACATCGATGGGCGAAAACGATTAAGGCACTGTGAAAGAAGCAATCTTATCACGTTAAGCATACCGTATCTCGCAAAAAAATGCAAGGGCTTTTTGCAAAAATCCGGGAAGATTTTTAAAAATAATCTGCGAAGTCCCGGTAGTTTTTGGCGTAATTTTGGGGCGTGCACACCGGCAGAGTACAGAACCAAAGCCCCGAAACCCCATTTTAAAAGTAATATATACATACGACCTTTTTCACCGAAAAACATAACGAAACTGCAACGAAATTTTTTCGGTTTTAATCGAAATGTAACGAAAGTAAATCGAGATGCACAATTTCTACAGGTCGCATTGGAACAAAATGCCGAAAGTGATGCAGTCAGACTAAAACTTTTACATTAACGCTTGATTTTTGGTGCAGAATGCGCTATATTGAAGTTGCGAAAACGATTAAGTGACTTGCGAGAAACATCCCGCAGCTCCTTTCATCGGAAGGAGGCTACAAGATGCCATCCCTGAAGGATCTGGCAAAAGAGTGCGGCGTATCCGTCGCAACTGTCAGTAAAGCTTTGAACGACCAGCCGGACATTGCTCAGGCTACGCGGGAGCGGATCCACGCAGCGGCCCGCCGCATGGGCTACCTGCCCAATGCAGCGGCTCGGGCGCTGAAGACCAACCGCACCTACAACCTTGGCGTTCTGTTTGTGGATGAAAAACAGAGCGGCCTGACCCACGAGTACTTCTCCGCAGTGCTGGACAGCTTCAAGGTTGAAGCAGAAAAGCGCGGCTATGATATCACCTTTATCAACCACAACATCAGCGGCAGATCCATGAGCTATCTGGAGCATTGCCACTACCGGGGTGTGGACGGCGTGGTGATCGCCTGTGTGAACTTTTACGATCCGCAGGTGGTGGAGCTGGTCAACGGCGATGTGCCGGTGGTGACCATCGACCATGTGTTCAACAACCGGATGGCGATCCTTTCGGACAACGTGGTGGGCACAAAGGCCTTGGTGCAGCAGGCATGGGCCTGCGGACACCGGCGCATCGCCTTTATCCATGGCGAAAAGACCGCCGTTACCGAGAACCGTCTGGCAGGCTTCTATCAGGCCTGCGAGGAGCTGGGGTTGAAGGTGCCGGAGCAGTACGTCCGCTGCGGCGTGTACCACGACGTGGATCGCTGCGCTGAAGAGACCCGGGCGTTGCTGGCGCTGCCGCAGCGCCCCACCTGCATCATCTTCCCGGATGACTTTTCCGCACTGGGCGGCTACAACGCCCTGGCCGAGGCGGGCTTGAGCATCCCGGAGGATATCTCAGTGATGGGATACGATGGCATCTATCTCTCTCGGGTGGTCAAACCCTCGCTGGTAACCTACCAGCAGAACACCAAAGCCCTTGGCAGGCTGGCGGCGGATAAGCTGATCGAGCTGATCGAGCATCCGCGTGTGACCCTGCCGGAGCAGATCCGGGTGTCCGGCAAGCTGCTGGACGGCGGCTCCGTCCGCATCCTTTGACAAAGGCCCACAACTCCCAGCGCGGAGTTTTTTGAGAATGATTTTTATTTGATGGAAAACCATGAAGGAGGTTTACCCTTATGAAAAAGATCTCTCGTCGTAATTTCCTGCTCGCTTCCGGTGTCGTGACGATCGGTGCTGCTCTGGCAGCCTGCGGCGGCAGTTCTTCTACCAGTGCTGCTGCTTCCTCCGCTCCCGCATCCTCTGCAGCCGCTTCCGGTGCGCCTGCTTCCGCAGAGGGCAAGGTGCTGAATATCTGGTGCTGGAACGATGAATTCCAGAGCCGCTTCAACGACTACTACCCCGAGGTCAAGGAGATCGCAGCCGACAAGTCTACCACCACCCTGAAGGACGGCACCCTTGTAAAGTGGACCATCAACGCCAACGAGAACAACAACTACCAGAACAAGCTGGACGAGGCGCTGCTGAATCAGGATTCCGCCGCCGATGACAGCAAGATCGATATCTTCCTGATCGAGGCTGACTACGCCCTGAAGTATGTGGACTCCGACTACGTTCTGGATGTCAAGAAGGATATCGGTCTGACCGACTCCGATCTGGCCGGGCAGTACCAGTACACCAAGGATATCGTTTCGGTGGACGGCAGCCAGCGCGGCACTACATGGCAGGCAACGCCGGGTCTGTTTGCATACCGCCGCAGTATTGCAAAGGCAGTGCTGGGCACCGACGACCCCACCGAGGTGCAGAGCTGCCTGTCCGACTGGGATAAGTTCAACGATGTAGCGGCCAAGGCTGCTGCCAAGGGCTACAAGATGCTGTCCGGCTTTGACGATGCTTATCGCACCTTCTCCAATAACGTGTCCGCACCTTGGGTCAGCGGCACTACCGTTACCGTCGATCCCAACCTGATGAAGTGGGTGGACCAGACCAAGGAGTATACAGACAAGGGCTACAACAACAAGTCCAGCCTGTGGGACAGCCAGTGGGCTTCCGATCAGGGCCCCACCGGTAAGGTGTTCGGCTTCTTCTACTCCACTTGGGGCATCAACTTCACCCTGCTGGGCAACTCTCTGGCAACGCCTACCTCCGAGGGTGGCAAGGAAGAGGTTGGAAACGGCATCTACGGCGACTACGCTGTGTGCGAAGGCCCTCAGCCCTACTACTGGGGCGGAACCTGGATCTGCGGCGCAGCCGGCAGCGACAACCTTGAGACCATCAAGGACGTCATGCTGAAACTGACCTGCGATGAAGCCATCATGAAGCAGATCACCATGGATACGCAGGACTACACCAACAACGAGAAGGCTATGAACGAGATTGCCAACAGCGATTTCAAGTCCGACTTCCTCGGTGGCCAGAACCACATCGCGCTGTTTGCAGAGGCTGCAGCCAAGATCGATATGTCCAACGCCGGCCCCTACGATCAGGGCCTGAACGAGAGCTTCCAGACCGCCTTCAAGGATTACTTCACCGGCAACGTGAAGGAGGATGCCGCCAAGGCAAACTTCGAGACCGCCATCAAGGAGAAGTACCCCGAGCTGACCGAGGTGGTCTGGCCCGCATAAGCGGTTTTACTCCGAACTGAAAATCAAAGCAAAGGGGCGGGCGGCGTATCTCGCCCGCCCCTTTGCTTTTGCTGTGACCCGGCAGGAGGGAGGATCTCATGGGAGAGAAAACAAAAAAGAAAGGGTCGATCAGCTACGCGAAATGGGGCTATATCTTCATTGCACCGTTCTTTATCATCTTCGCGGTATTCCAGCTGGTCCCTCTGGCATCCACCATCTATTACAGCTTTTTTGAGTATTACCGCAGCGGCCTGAAGATCATCGGACCCAATTTTGTGGGCCTGAAAAACTACATCACCCTGTTAGCCACCGACCTGCCCAAGTATTTTGGCAACACGCTGATCCTGTGGATCATCGGTTTCGTCCCGCAGATCATCGTCTCGCTGCTGCTGGCGGCATGGTTCACCGACCTGCGGCTGAAGCTGAAGGGGCAGACCTTCTTCAAGACGGTCATCTATATGCCCAACCTGATCATGGCTTCGGCCTTCGCCATGCTGTTCTTCGCCCTGTTCTCGGATAACGGCCCGGTGAACGCGGTGCTGCTGAGCATGGGCTGGATCAAGACACCCATCAGCTTTTTGAATACCGTGTGGGGCAACCGTGGTCTTGTGGGCCTGATGAACTTCCTGATGTGGTTTGGCAACACCACCATCATGCTGATGGCAGCCATCATGGGTGTGGACCCCACCCTGTACGAGGCTGCGGAGCTGGACGGCTGCACCCCGAACCAGATGTTCTGGAAGATCACCCTGCCGCTCATCCGTCCCATTCTGGTCTATGTCATGATCACCTCCATGATCGGCGGCCTGCAGATGTTCGATGTGCCGCAGATCCTGACCAACGGTAAGGGCGGCCCCGACCGCACATCCACCACCATGATCATGTACCTGAATAACCACCTGTTCAGCAAGAACTACGGCATGGCGGGTGCGGTGTCTGTGGTGCTGTTCCTTGTGTGTGCGGTGCTGTGCGTCATCGTGTACTTCTCGCTGACCAAGGAGGATGACGGCCTGACAAAGGTGCAGCGCAAGGAACTGAAGGCAGCCAAAAAGGCTGCTGCCAAAGGAGGGAATAAGTATGGCACATACGCCTAAAAACCAGTCCGAAAAGGCGATCCTGACCGCCCGCCGTGCATGGTGCTATCTGGTGCTGGTGCTGATCAGCTTTCTGTGCCTGTTCTTCTTCTATGTGCTGGTCATCAACTCCACCCGCACCCATTTCGAGATCCAGAAGGGGTTCTCGCTTGTGCCGGGCAAGTCCATCGTCACAAACCTCCGCAACGTGCTTACGGATGCCAACATCCCCGTGATGAGCGGTATCCGCAACAGCCTGCTGGTGTCCGCCTGCTCGGCAGCGCTCAGCGTTTACTTCTCGGCACTGACGGCTTACGGCATCTACGCCTATAACTTCAAGTTCAAAAAGGCCGCCTTTGCTCTGATTTTGCTCATCATGACCATGCCCACACAGGTGTCCGCACTGGGCTTTCTGCAGTTGATCTCCAAGATGGGGCTGAAAAACAGCTTCATCCCTCTGATCGTTCCCAGCATTGCGGCACCCACCGTGTTCTTCTTCATGAAGCAGTATCTGGATGCCTCCCTTCCCATGGAGATCGTGGAGGCTGCCCGCATTGACGGCGCAGGCGAATTTTATACCTTTAATAAGATCGTGCTGCCCATCATGAAGCCGGCGCTGGCTGTGCAGGCTATCTTCTCCTTCGTGGCAAGCTGGAACAACTACTTCATTCCGGCGCTTGTACTGGACACCGCCGACAAAAAGACCCTGCCCATCCTGATCGCCCAGCTGCGCAGCGCGGACTTCCTGAAGTTCGATATGGGCAAGGTGTACATGATGGTAGCCATCGCCATTCTGCCGGTCATCATCGTCTACCTGCTGCTGTCCAAGTTCATCGTCCGCGGCGTGGCTCTGGGCGGCGTCAAGGGCTGAAATTACGACCGGCGCCAAAGCCCCTCCTGTGAAAATGCAATGGGGCTGTTGCACAAGCCCAACAAAAAGACCAGAGTTATTTAGTCAAAAGGCTTTACAACTCTGGTCTTTTGCTTTAACGTTAACAGTGCAAAAATGAAACGGATAAAGCAAGAACAGCATATCGAAATTGAGGAGAAAAGTCAACAGTTAAAATTTCGAATGCAGACAGAAATTCAAATCAACAAACATCATGCGCTCTGTCAGGCAAGCGACCAGCTTGAGGAACTGGACTATACAAAATTGTATTTCGCTTATTCGGGGATCCGAAAATCGCAGATCGAGCCGCAACCGCATCCTCATGCCGCACCATCTTCATGACCTCTGCACTGAAAGAGGAATTGAAGAAATGGTTGAATCGGCTGGCGGCAGACGAGATGAAAGACCCGACACGCTACCATGACAGTGGAATGCCTGTGCACACAAGTTTGAATGACAGAAAGGAAAACTATTATGGCTGAATTTCCAAAAGAATTTGTCTGGGGTGCTGCAACAGCGGCCTATCAGATCGAAGGCGGTGCCACAGAGGGCGGTAAGGGACTGAGCATCTGGGATGTTTTTTCCCACACACCGGGCTGCACCTACCGGGGCGAGACCGGTGACGTTGCCTGCGACAGCTACCACCGCTGGAAAGAGGACCTTGCACTGCTGCAGTCCATGCACCTGAAAGCCTACCGCTTTTCCGTGGCATGGACCCGCATTGCCCCCAACGGCGGCACAGACTGGAACGAGGAAGGCTTTGCCTATTACGATACCCTTGTGGATGCCTTGCTGGAAGCCGGGATCGAGCCTTATGTAACTTTGTATCACTGGGACCTGCCCCAGGCGCTGGAAGAAAAGGGCGGCTGGCGCAGTGAGGAAACGGCACGCGCGTTTGCAAGCTATGCCGCAAAGATGGCAGAGCACTTCAAAGGCCGGGTACATCAGTGGTTCACCTTCAACGAGCCTGCCTGCATCGTAAAAATGGGCTACGGCACCGGAGAGCACGCCCCGGGTCTGAAACTGCCGCTGGAAGGTCAGTTTACCTGCTGGCGGAACGTTATCTACGCCCACTGCCTTGCCGCACAGGAGCTGCGCCATGCAGACCCGGAAAACAAGGTGGGCTTTGTTTCCACCGGCCGCATCTGCTATCCGGTGTCGGAGGCAAAAACAGACGTGGACGCTGCCCGGGTCCTGACCTTCGCCTGCCCGGATGACGACTGGGCCTTCACCCACACCATGGCACTGGACCCGGTCTGTCTGGGCCGTTGGCCGGAACCGGACATCTGCGGACCGAGACTTGCCGCCAGCATCGCCGCTGTGCCGCAGTACATCAACGATGCCCTGCCTCTGGGCAAGCCGGACATGGTGGGGCTGAACATCTACAACGCTGCCCCGGCGCAGATGGGCGAAAACGGTCCCAGCTATGTAGAGCGCCCCGCCGGGTACGCCCATACCGCCATGAACTGGCCGGTGGAGCCGGAATGCCTGAACTGGGGTCCCCGCCAGATGCAGGAGCGGTACGGTCTGCCCATGTTCATCACCGAAAACGGCTTGTCCTGTACGGATAAGGTCTACCGGGACGGCAAGGTGCACGATGCAGACCGCATCGATTTTCTGGCACGGTATCTGGAAAAGCTGTCGGAGGGCATCCATGCCGGTGCAGATGTGCGGGGATATTTCCAGTGGAGTCTGCTGGACAACTTCGAGTGGCACAGCGGCTACCGGGAGCGGTTCGGTCTGGTGTATGTGGATTACGCCACCGGGCAGCGCATCCCGAAAGACAGCGCATTCTGGTACGGTGAAGTTGCCGCCACCAATGGACAGTCCATCTGAGCCGTAAACGCAGAAATTCCCGGACGGTATTTCACTGTCCGGGAATTGTGTTATAATAGAATCAACGCAAATTTTACCAGAGCGGCGAGAATCTGTTTTCCGAGTATGACCAGAAGCACAAAGACTACCGGAAAAAGGAAGGTGTTGTCTACACGGAAGTCATGTTGCCATCCCATCCTCCCGGACACAATCCCCATTGCCATATCATGTTGACCATGAGAGCCATTGATGAAAATGGAAAGTGGCTGCCTAAGAGCCGCAAGGTTTATGACCTTGACGAAAACGGAGAGCGTATCAGACTTCCCTCAGGCAACCGGAAAAGCCACAAGGAGAATAAGTCTTACTATCGCCACTTTACCGTGATAAATTTTGCAAAACCATATTAACGCGCCTACACTTCCATGGTACCTTTTATTCCAAATCCTGCTGACAAAAGTGGTAGTTCTCACCGTGATAACCACCACTTTCAGCGGATGACTGCCCAGAAAGAACGTACCGCCCCGCAACACACCCGATTCATTTTGCCGTCTGTTTCACCCGACAAAATCCTTCGCCTGTACTGCGTGAGCGGTATTTTTCTTTTTTACAAATAAAATCTTATGTAGTTGTGCAAATCTCCGAAATTCATTTTTGGTTGTTGACTGCACAACTTCAAAGTGTTATTCTTGTGCTTGAAAGAAGCAAGACGTAGTGTCCGCACTGCGCCCGACTTTCTTCATACCGAACCTTGAATCCTTCATAAGCCGTCTGAACGAAATACTGCGCCATGACCTCACACTTTCTGTGGGTGAGCCGGACAACGCCGCTGCACAAACAGGGGCAGGAACTTCGTTCGGAGCAAACGGTGACTCCCATACATGAGCAGAGACCTTTTACTTATTTTTTGCGTCTTAACAATTCGGAAACAATTACCCGGAAACGATTTTGAGCGCAGCGGTAGAGGGCAAGAACCGTCCCGTGGCCACAAATTTTCAATTCTTGAAAATGTTGTGCTCCACC
>ENA-USYP01002515-USYP01002515.1-human-gut-metagenome-genome-assembly--contig:-NODE-2515-length-10883-cov-112.410420_pt1 | contig 10883 bp, 18 predicted proteins | sample MGYA00250065_ERZ773512 | MGnify/ENA primary metagenome ERZ773512 (study PRJEB29103, sample SAMN06112003) | human gut metagenome | biome: human gut; feature: ankylosing spondylitis patient; material... | reverse complement strand
CTTTGCCCCGAACGAACGAGACCTAATACGCACATATGTTGCTCATGATACGTATCGACAAGGCGCACTTTGTCCGTCAATTTAACCGCACAAAATACCCTTGTAAGGGCTGCTATTTTGATACTACATATAGTATCCAAGTATTTAAGCAACCTTAGATACTATTGCTTTGATATATTGGCACGGTTATAGCCCCGTAATGCACTCCATACGTGCTGCTCTCGCTACACATGGACATACGCCCTATACATGCGTATATACACCAATATACCCCGTTATTTTAAACGGCCTACCAGGTGGACCTGGCGTACTCACCGAATTGATATAAACCAAAGATAATGGAGCTATCCTGGACTAGGATAGTTCCTAAACCACATTGTTAAGCGGCGGCCTATCTACTGCTAATTCTCTATACCATAACAATATGCAGTATGTTTATATCAATATGTTAAATATCGTGTCCATTTAGTCTAGATCAGTGGCACGGCGTGAACGTATGGACATTACCACCATAACGCCCCTATACATAAATAATATAGGAGCTAAATACTTGTTATCTTTCGTTTTTTGGGTGTGTTAAATAGTATGTAACACATTTAGCTATTAAAGCAAATGTATACCGTTTAATAGGTACGGCACACTTTACGATACGTTTGTCTGATCCGTTAAACACTTCATAATATACACCCCCTTCATATTCTACAGGCTCGTTATACCCAAAGCGTTTATGTGTTTTGCCTGTTATCGACATTTCCACCACCTTATCCTCTGATAACTTTGTGTTTTTATCCTGCTCCTGTTTATCGAAATATACTCTTTCGATCTCCTTGTAGGCGCAAAAAGTTTCATCTACACGTGGTAATATCTCTTTACAAAGTTGTATCACCACCTCCTTATCTTTTGCCAAAGCAACCAAAGCCGGTACTATAGCTTTGTCTACTTTTATATCATTATCTTTCAAAATCTCGTTGATTTCTTTGCCTGATTTAAACAGGTTGCACCATGCCTTGACCGCACCTGTTAATGTTTTCTCACTTGCTTTTTTAACTTCACTTTGGACTTTGTTAATATCTTTACTTGTCATAATGTTTTGCCCATACCTTTGGGACTTGTATCGGTATCTGGTACACCTTGTTTATTAATGTTGTTATCTTACAAGGGCAAATATACTACATGTTTTATTTTCAAACAAATATTTTGCAATAAAAATTCGACGATTATATGTAATAAATCTAATCAAATGTAAACGTATATTAAAATATTGATTTATATGATTGATAATCAGCAAGTTAAACGGAAAATAAACATTCTTTTTTCGTCCAGCTGGTAGTTTGCCGTTCCTGTTTTATGATTTATATAGGTGGGGGGGGTGGACCAAAAAAACGGCAGCCCGGCCGGGCCGATTTCGGGGAGGTGGTCCGTCCCACATATCCCACATATCCCACATATCCCACATATCTCCGCATATCCCACATATCCCACATATCCCACATATCCCACATATCCCACATATCCCACATATCCCGCATATCCCCCATCCTCACCACATATCCCGCATATCCCAATATGTCCGGCGTCCCAACATATTCCTATGTTCCCATCCCTCATCCCCTCACGACTTAATAATCCCATTAATTTTATTATATTTGCGATATAATTAAAACATAACATATTATGAATAAAGAAGTTAAATACATGGGGGGGGGGGTATTTTAACCCTCAGATAAGGAGGGGGTATGTTTAGGCGCAGGACTTCTTCTTCCGGTAAGATCCACTACCGTATTAATATAGACAAGAGAATGTGTCTTAATCCTGTAGATATATATATTGATGGAGATACATATCAACGTGGTTTTAACGGATCTTATCTTGATATATATCGCGATAAGAAGATAAAAACTATAAGCATAAGAGGACAGATAGAATATCTAAATCCGAAAAATGAGTACAATATTATTTTGGGCATAAGTGGAGGTATTATAGAGGGAACCCTTACGTATCAATATAATTCGGGTATGCATTGCGAGTTGGCTAATAAGGTGATATACGGGAATAGGATAACTAATTTTGTTCCTGTAACGGTGATAACCGATCCTGGGAAGATTATTAATTTCACTTACAGACCTGAATTAAAGACTCAGGTTTTAGATGAAAGTTATGTAACTTGGGATGGTGATTATGTATTAAACGATAATTGTATAGTAACTGATCTTTGTTCGGGATGTGAATCTTATGCCTATGGGAAAAGTTCTCATGGTAACTATCGAGTAACGGTAAGGATAGTGTAGTACCAAGGGAAGGGGGTAGACCTCATCCCTCCGGGCCTACCCCGTCCTCCCTCCGCCTCCCGTTCTTTTTGGCTTTCTTCTGGTTTTATCCTCAAAATTTCATATCTTTGGGACAAAACTATAATCATGTTTAGATACATATTTCATAAGCTTAAGATCTTCTTCTGCGACGATGACGTTGAGAAGATATATGTAAGGGACAGTACGGTTATCCGCAACAACGAGATCCATAGGATGTATAATGAGATACTGGACGAGTTAGGTGATTTGGCTACTGTCGTGTCAAGGAACTACGTATATGGCAAGATAAAGGACAGGACTGGATTAAGTATCCGTCATATCAGTAGGATAATAAACCATACTAAAGTTGAGGAGATATGATTAAGGATACGATGGAGCGGGATATAATAAATGAGATATCAGCGTTATTCGTGATGATATTCACGGCCGGGTTGATGTTTGTCATGCCGATGCTAGATATGGAGTGTAATGATATTATTATCATAATAGGATTCGGGATAATATTGTCTTTTATGTTAACCATAATACCGATCTTGCTTTCTTATGATATAAGGGATGAGATCATTGAGTTGATTGGGGATATGGATAGCCAGATCGTGGTAGACACATCGGTGTATAAAACGAACCTGCCCTAAGTAATTCCTAGGGCAGATATTAATCTCAATTCGACTTCAAATACGATTCTATTCTATCAGCTACCTCTTTAGGCGTATGTCCATCCCATTCCCATGCCGTATCAAGTTCAGGGATATTAAACAACTCCCAATACCGGTTCTCATAATGATTGGATATCTGTCCCGTTGGCAGTTCTGCCATTACGATAAACCACAATCCGCCGAAGCATTCCTCTCCATCATAATGCTTATGTGATTTACAGATCTTTATATCGCCTTTCTTAGCAAGCTCATTGAAGAAAGCGGCATTGTAAAGCATTCGATATCTATATAGTTCGTTAAATGTATGATACCCATCGGATATATTACTCATCATATCATCTTCATGTAAATATGTTTTCTCAAAAATGTCCTGCTTGCAAGGATAAAACTCCCCGTTTACTCCCTTGATGATGTAATCACCTACATTGGCTTTCATAACACCTTCAAGGGTTTCTATACTACAATCAACAGAAGGAGGTATCCCATTATCAGCGTCACCTTCCCTAATAACTTCTATTTTAACGCTATCACCAGCGAAATCCTTGATCTCATCATTATTAAAGCCTTTCCATTTTACGGCTTCTATCGCAATTGGTTTCTTTACATATCTATTCATAATTTTACGATTTAATATATTATTATCTTTTGATATACCTTTCTATAAGATCTATGGATAATTTAGCGCCCAGCTCATCCTCCAACAAGTTAAGGTAGTTCCGGTGCAGGCACCCGCCCCGCTCCACCTCTCTGAAGCCTGCCCCGTCCCGGATCCTGACCAACCCTTTCCTTGGATCCATGTCAATCAGATCCCGAAGCTCGTTCATATTCTTGAACCGGTTCTCTATTACCTTAAATACATCGATCTTAGGTTTCTTATCCTTGATCTTTATCTTAACCCTTCCGCTCATGATCACCTCCCCGTGCTTCCGAATCCACCATCGCCTCTATCGGTATATCCGAGGTCATCCAACGACTTCACCTGATCCCATACGATACGTTCCCTCCTACGGATAAGCAATTGAGCTACCTTGTCCCCAACCGAATAAGAAGGATCATCATAACAATCCACACGTCTACATACTACCATAATCTCGCCTCTATATCCTTCGTCAACGGTTCCCGGGGCGTTTTGGATAACAGACTTTGTTTTGGTGATGCTACTACGAGGGCGTATTTCCATCTCATAATCCTCCGGCAATGCTACATGTACACCGGTATGATATATGGTCCTGCCTCCGTCAAGTTCTACATCCTTGACGAACAGATCCATGCAAGCGTCCTCCTTATGGGCGTACTTAGGCAATATCGCTCCTTCTTCCAGCCATATCTTGACCTTACAAGTATCTATATCTTCAAGTAATGATTCTACCTCATTATAACTCATTGGTTGTTCTGACGCCAATGAAATGGCTCTTGCCAATACATTTTTAATCTTACTCATCGTATCTTGTTTTTAAATTCCTTTCCTTTCGGACATTGTAATTTACATTCCTCGCCACAAGCGGAACAGTTGGGTCTCATTCCGGGCACCCCTCTTCCCCCGTACGGCCAGTAGGCGTAATCGCAGACGCTCCAGAACGCCTCCATCGCCTTGATCTTGGCATCGACGGTTATCTTCTCCTTCACCTTTTTCATGCTCTTCCTGAACTCATCTTTCATATCCTTCCCTTCTATCTGTCTGGCTTTACGTCTCTCGTTCCACCAATTGTAGTAGAATTTGTCTGCCATCTTATAAGCTTCGGGGTCAAATTTATCACGATGCAGGATAGGTGCGTCCTTGATCTTTCTCAAATTCCTGCCACAAACATAAGCAAGCCCGGCGTACGGAGGTATGTCCTTAGGATCAACCAACCCATCAGGAACGCAGTAGTAGAAGTAGTTGGGGCGGCCGTACCTGACCCAGTCCCCGGTCTCGTATAGGGCTTGCTTCCGGGCCTCGAACCAGCCTTGCATTACTTGGTGCTTACCCTCCTTCTCGAAATCCTTGTTATAGTCAGCCAACGAGATCTTCACCTCAACCTCATAAGCGTACATGGATCTGGTTATAGCCAGATAATCGGACTCCCAGTTATAGACATACAAGTTGTTTATAATCCATCTAGGAGATACCAAGAACTGTCTGTTAAGGATATCCAATATCCCTCTTTCAGTGTATTCAGCACCTTTATTTGATTGCCGTGTTCCCATCTCCTGTCAGAGGATTATTCCTTAACCCAACCGCCATTATAGCGTTCGATACCAATCTCCGTAATCCACCCATATCCTTATCATGGAACGAGAAAGTAGTTAAGTTATGTGATTCAGTAATCTTATCATAAGACTTTATCATCAACACAGCCATATACTCACCCATCATCTTTCCGTTCATGATATCAAGATCGATTATGCCGTGATCTATTAGATCAACCACATCCCATCCTGATGGTAGATACGTTTTTATTTGATTAATGTCCATAGCAAATAGTATTTATAAAAAGGAGGGTCGTGCTACCCTCCTATAGATTACACACGAAAAATAGAACTGAAAGCGATCCTAAGCACGTAGGATTTTATTGATTCCCGTAGGCTGTCTACCGGTTATCGTTAATTACCGACCTACGGGAATATGTTTAAGAAAACACCATGTACCCCAATCCGGAATCGAACCGAAATTTCATCGTTAGGACCGACGTGTTCTATCCATTGAACTATTAGGGCATATGTCCTTATTCTCACGAACCAGGACATCAAACGTCTAAACTTTAAAAAACCTAATGACAAAACTCTATGCTAGTTTTTCCCCAAAAAATAGCGTGGACCCGGCCGGGCTTGAACCGACAACCTTCTGGTTATGAGCCAGTTGCTCTTACCAATTGAGCTACAGATCCTAAATACACCACATCGGCTTTCACAAGAGGATGTGGATAGGAATTTCTCGAAGTTTATATAGTAACTTTATGAAACTATTGTCCAACATTCTAGCATATAGCACCAATCCTCGAACGGGAACGTCTCCACGCCAGACCTACCCCATCCCGTCCCCCAACTGTTCTGTAGGACGAAGCCGGCCTTGTCCCAGCCGGTGAGGATAACGGCATGACCTCCCAAGTTCTGCCCTTGGCCTTGCCAGAATCGATTACCATAATTATAGCAATACAGACCTATAACCAGAGGCCCATTCAGCATCAAAGCCACCTTAGCTGATACCGGATCTATGATCCTAGCGTAACTGTTTATTTTCTCCCCATCTACGCCTATGTTCTTGATAGACTTGATAGCGTCACGAAGAACCATCCCGTCTTGATCCTTATCCTCTCTCAGATCATATATATCGTAGGGAGAGATCTTAGCCGGTCTTTTAATAGCCCTTATACTCTTTCTCCAGTTAAGTATCTCAGCTAAGCTTACCGCAGCGCAAATAGGAGAAGATCCTTGATCCACTACGCTGTCAACGTTATTGACCTTATACTCATCAGGGACAGCCTCATGCTGCATGTTCATGATAGCGTCTCTGTCATCCACAGGGGATGGTATATATCCTAACCCGTAACTCATTTTTTATCCTTTTTATGGTAATCAATTATCTTGATATTAAACGTATCGGATCTTTGCCTTACCTGTATAGACCCCCTAGCCTTTCCCTTGGCGTCGTACAGGGCGGTGAAGCTAAAGTTATCGACCCGGCCGTCGTCCAGCGTAAACCGCCACTCCTTCCATTGGCCCATCACGGTCCCGGAAGACACTATGGAATCCACCACATAAGATATATCAGTAGTATCATATTCCGTATAGTAGGTTCTTGACGTACTGCATCCGACAACCGCTAAGGTAAATAACGTTAACAAGAAAAACAAGATCTTATTCACTTTTCTTAGATTTTTTACGTTTCTTAGATTTCTTCTTATCCTCCGCCTTATTCTCGACATTTACGTCAATACCGGCATCAGCGACCTCAGAGGCGTTATTTTCAGGTATATCAATATGACCTGAGTTAGGATCCATCTTATCCTCATCAACAACAACCTCATTAGGAACATCGATGTCTAAAATCTCTGCCTCCAGATACTTGATACGATCTGACATAATTTTATTCTGATCCTCAAGTTCCTTATATCTTCTTCTAGCCTCATCGAGTAATTTAGATGATAGTTTATGTTTCTTCTCGATATCCATATAAGCCCGTTTAAGAGTTTCTTTCTCTTTTACCGACTCATTATATAGCTCTCTTGATTTACTAAGCTCATTCCCCATCTTAACTATATGAGAATCCTTGGAATCTATATCCATATCAAGAGAATCGACAAGCGTATCAAGATACTTTATTTTCTCTTCCAATTCCGTTATATTCTTACTGGCATCCTCATAATCCCTTTTTAATCTACTTGAATAGCTAATAGCTTCATCAAGATCCTGTTTTAGAGTATCTATATAACTACTCTTTACTATCTTCAATCCGAACATGTTCATTGCTTTTATAAGTTCTAAAAATATCGGCTTTTATCTTGCCGACTATAATTAACTCAGCTATATGTTTGTCTTTCTCGACTATAGCCATATCCTTACGGACATTAGTGACCCTGATCATGATATTCCCGTTATTAGACGAGACGAACGGTGATCCTACCAAAGTAAGTCCCGTATCTCCGGTAAACGACGGCAGCATCATCAACACCCCTATGGTATTATCCGGGAACGACGCCCATACCCCTGTGTCTATATCAAGGACATCACCCTGTCCTAATGGGAAAGCATTACCCTGCTTGATAGGAATATCCTTACCCAACGAGTTCCATGCTTTCGAGAATCTTACGGAGTTAAGGAAGATCTTCCCCTCTTCCTCCACCACCCCTACCATAGGTTCGCAATTCAATCTAACCTCGTTTTGTTTATCATCTGGCTTCTCCTCAAGCTCATCAAGGTCTCTGGCTGATGTAAACGACTTGCTTTCCAGAAGCTTTTTAATATCCTCAATACTGGCCATTATAATTTGATTATTAAATAAACGATCTTCAGTCCTAACTTAAAATCAGATGTCTTCTCGAACATCTCCCTAAGAGGTAAGATAGTAGCGTCAAGATCTGACGCTACCCATTCTCCATCCTTATAATACATATCCTTTTCCTCGGAATACGCTATACAAGATCGATGCCCTAGGTTCTTCATAACCGTATCTACCTTATTTTGGGTAGGCATCGAGACACGATTCACTTTAGTAGATATATTGAAATTACTCTCCATTAACTTTCTGATTTTTAATTAGTTAATTAAAATGGAAGATCACTGTCGTCTCCAAAAGGAGGATATTGAGGAGGTTGTTGTTGACCTCCAAACAAAGAGGCTTGCGCTTGCTGCGGAGCCTGCTGGTATGATGGAGGAGGCGTTTGCGATGGAGCCTGCGTTGCATATGACGGTGGGGGCGTCTGTGCGGTTGGCGTAGCGCCCATGCTTTGGCTTCTATCCTGTTCCGATTTTTCGTTTTCAGCCTTAAACTTTTCAAGATATTGTTTAAATACTTGAAAAGCGAAAGTGTCTTGAGCCGTATAATCGAATTTCTTGTTACCCATTATATCCGTGCTCTCTACCCTATCAGGCCATCCGTTCTGTCCGTTCTTATAATATTGCTGGATAAGCTCGTCCCTTCCATCTGGAGTTTCCCTAGCGTATGAAATGAAAAAATTACCGGGAGCATATTGATCCCCTTTCTTAGCATGAGCAGGATTTATTACCACCTTACGTTTTAGGTCAATATTAGGCAAGTACCTTACCAGTGACTTCACGTAATTATTAATACCTCCTTTTTGAGTCATCAAAGGAACGTTTATGAAATAATTACCATCCTCATCACTTATCTTTATGGATACGTATTTGGCTTTTATCCCATTGAACTCCACTTCTCGCACATTGATATCAGACAAATAACCTTCGATACCGTTCCAGAATACCCTCCAATAAGAAACGGCTCCGGTCTTCTCGTTTATATGCTCCTCGAAACCTTCCTTTGGTTCTCTTGATGACTGATATAATAATCCGCTACCACTTACTTTAAAGTAATGGTTATTACCACCTGATGAATTTTCACGAACTCCCATATTATATATATTTAAATATTAAACAATAACTGATGATGACAAGAAATACTCGTTCTTATTATCCTCCCCATAAATCTTATTGAAATGAGATTTATGATCATGCTCGATAACCACCCTATTACATGAGACGCTTTTTATAATACCAAGATATCTTCCACATAATACGTTACATATAATATCTTCACCATGATGAGACAAATAAGTAAGTCTTTCCTTACATGATTTACCGGAAGACGGGTTCTCTGACATAATACCGCATCCTTTATCGGTAAATATCAACTTGCAATGATCGAACTCATTTACCTTAAGATTGTTTTGGAGGGCTTGGACGAGTAGATCCTTATCAAAGACATAGGTACTTGTTTTGACAAAATGCTCGTCCACGAACCTCCAATTTGGATAATTACCCTCAAAATGGGTCTCATACATATCCATATCAGGCGTAGAAAAATAAGTCTTAGTATCGTCCACTTTTATAGACAACATATCCGATGACTTATTGATATGCTTATCAAGCAATATCGCGGATTCGTTCGATACCGGGATAAACATCTTCTCTACCTTATCCTGATTAGGGACAAAATACCTGTAAATAGTATTTCTATCCGTACTTACTATATTAATATTAATATCATCAATATCAATAACCACATTCTCGATACATGGATAAAAGTCATCTACCTCCGTATAATCGCTGGCTTTGTTAAGAACCGAAACATAATCGCTCATCTTAACCTTAATTCCTCCATCAAGTATCTTATGTACCTGCGGGAATGTATTGATATCAAAAGCCGGACAACTATACTCACCAGAAGCATAGCGGATCGTTATCTGATCTTTTTTATCCGAAAGCAGTATCGTATTCTCGCAATTCTTCTGTTTTTTCATGAACTTAATAAAAGAGCTTGCCTCTACCAAGAAAGAGAAGTTAGAGTCAGCCTCGACCTCCAATCGCTCTATAACACATACCTTGGCATTTACGGAAGTGATATAAGCCAGATTATTGACAACATCTATCTTAAGATCCTTATAAAGGGAGTTGGGACCGGCATTCTTAACAACCGTCTCCAATTTGCCCAACTTCTCATTTAATGACTTCGACAAGCATCTTATAAGCATAACGAACAACTTTTTATTACATCGCAAATATAATCATAATTATATTAATACAAATACAATAAATACTTAATAGTATTAAAATAGTTTAAACTTACGTCTAATATACTCGGCTATAAGCGTAGCGTCACACATGCCGTCTTGTATCTTAGTAGGTTGTACTCCTTTTCCTGACCATGGTTTCACGAAAGAGACCGAAGGGAAAAGGCGCATGGCGCATCGGATGGAGGTAGCCTTCGTGTCTAACTTCGCCGCCGTATACACCCGATCGGCTGTCGTATGAAGCTCCTTCTGCCAGGTCTTTGGTTGCACCTCCTCGAACATAAACCTAACATCCGGGTGAGATCCGTATCGCTCCATCATCTCCACCATCATAGCGAATAGGGCGTTCGGTTCCCGGCGTCTCCCGCCAAAGGTGAAGTTGCTGGCTGCCGAGCTGTTGTGGATGCTATGGACGTCCTCGACGGCGATCGCCAGCGTCCCGCCTCCCTTTTCTTGGATCTTGTCAGCGGCATCGAGGAAGAAACTTGATATAGCCCTAAGATCTATATCCCCCTTAACCGATATCCTTGGAGTCATAATTACCTTAACCTCCCCGTTCTCAGGGATCATAGACAATCCTCCGGTATCTATACCCGGATCTATTCCTATAACTGCATTCATATTAGGAACAATATTGAATTATTAATTTATCCTCAGTAATATCTTTAACCATATCACGCACATCATCTACA
>ENA-USYP01002502-USYP01002502.1-human-gut-metagenome-genome-assembly--contig:-NODE-2502-length-10923-cov-54.471879_pt1 | contig 10923 bp, 10 predicted proteins | sample MGYA00250065_ERZ773512 | MGnify/ENA primary metagenome ERZ773512 (study PRJEB29103, sample SAMN06112003) | human gut metagenome | biome: human gut; feature: ankylosing spondylitis patient; material... | reverse complement strand
TCTGCCTGTCGTCCGTCCACTGCATCAGCTTGGATATGATGCGGGTGGATTCACCGGGGCTGTTGATGTCGTACACCATATCCCGGATGCCGTCTATGATGACCAGCCCAATATCCGGTGAGTGGTAGATAGCCTGTTCTACAATGCTGATGCGCTGTTCCGGGGTGTATTTTCTCAAAGCGAGAAACTCCAGATAACCGCTGTCCCTGTCGTCGGGCAATCCTGCCATCCGCAGAATCCGCTTCATCACTTTCAGGCAGTGGTAGGGGCTTTGCTCCGTATCTATATAAAGCACTTTCCGCTTTTCCTCGGGCAGTTCAGCCGCATATCGTAACACGGTACTGTTCTTCAATGCAGCGGCTACGATAGCCGATACATTGAAGGTTTTCTTGCTCTTGGCTTTGCCGATGGATGCGCTGAAATTGCCCAGCGTCCCGATGACAGAGCCGTGTACTTTCAGAATTTCGGGGGCTTTTTCGTAGCATCTTGACAGACTTAGCCGGGATTCCTGCCAGAGGATAACGGCTTGTTCGGGTGATATTTCTTTTATATAGTCCATAATCACCTCCTTTATCTGCGTCCTCCGGTTTTCTTTCCAGCCAGTTCCAGTGCCAGTTCCGCATCCACAATAATCTTGCGTCCAATCTGGGTAATGGCTTTGTCTATCTTTCCGCTTTTCTTGATGCGGTTGGCTGTGGGCAGGCTGCATCCGAAAAGCTTGGCTATGCCGAGTATGCCGTACACGTACTTTCTTTCCGTGTCGGTGGTTGGCTGCGGTTGCGCCTCTGCCTGTACCGAAGCGTGTCTGCTTAAAAAAAGGAACTCTTCGCCTGTCATCTGCCAGACGGGTTTCACTAACAGTTCTTTGAGATTGTTCATCGTCCGTATGATTACTTGTTTGACAATAGCCCTGCGCACAGGCTGTTTTTTTCTGTTCTCGAACGATGCAAAATTAGGTAGGGTTTTGAGTGGTAAGTATGTGGATGATATAAACGGATTGTTTTGTTATATCGCTGAATATCAAGAAATAAAAATACCACTCAAAAATTATTTTGAGTGGTATAAGTGGTCATGTCGTAAAATATATTGGAATATCACGGGTTATCGGAATATTCCGTCCATTTCCTTGGCGAACTTTTGGTTGGGAATACTGGGTAAATCGGAGACGGGTTCCCTGTACTTGGACTTGTAATAGTCTTCATCAATATCCAGGTGTTTCAGGATGGCTTCCTTCCATTTGTCCTTATCCTGCTCTGGCAACTGCTCCTTCATCAGGGAAATCAGATAGCATACCCGTATCTTTTCCCTTGGCTTTATTTTCAGTACGCACTGGCAGGGATGCAGATTCATGCAGGCATAGAAATCCGGTGCGGTAATGTCTTCAAACTGTTCCCCTACACAAATTTCATGAATGAGGGAAATCAGTTTCATGCTGAAATATTCAGGCAATCCGGCAGTCGTAGCTGTAGCCGATGCGGTTGCCGTTTCTGTTTCTGGCTGGCTGTCTGTACGGCTCTGCCTGTCTGCTTCGTTCGGTTGGTTTTCTTCGTCCGGTACATATTTGGTCAGGATGCCCATGAAGTGTAAGCTAAGCAGGTAGATGTCGTCGCAACGGTTTTTCATGTATTGCCGGGCTTCTTTCCAGAGAAGGGTTTGCTGCTCATAAAGATGGTCCAGCTGGGCTTTCTCCCTTTCATATTCAGCCTTGCAACGCTCATATTCTCTTTCCGCCAGCTTTTCTTCTTCGGGTGTATGCTCTCGGTAGCCAATGGTATCATAGCGGTTGTTGGCTTCGTTCATCGGTTTGCGTAGCCTGTTTACCACTTCCATCTCTTCCTTGATGGCTTCCTTGTAGCTGTCTGCGTATTGGTTGCATACACGCATAATCACTTCATCATGGGGAAGGCTGTAAGCTTCATAAAGCCGTGTGTATTCTCTGACTTCCTTTTTCAGACTTTTCAGCAGCAGGGTACATGGTTCTGGCGGTGTATGCAGCACCAGTTCAAGGATAGCTTGTTCAAAAGCCTTTATATCGCTCCATTCCGAGTAGAAATCAACGATGAATTTCTGCTTTTCAAAAGAGAAAGTATGGCTTACAATCCAGTCTTTGCTGATTCTGTTCAGCTCTCCGTATTGGGGTATGAGGGTTGTTATCGTATTCATGTTTATAGGAGATTAAATTTGTTCATTGCCTGAATTTTGATGTCGTCTGCTATGTCAATGTAAGGTTTCATGGCTTTGTAGTCGCTATGCCCTGTCCATTTCATGACCACTTGCACCGGAATGCCCAGAGCCAAAGCATTACAAATAAATGTGCGTCTGCCAGTATGGGTGCTCAACAAGGCATATTTAGGTGTGACTTCGTCTATTCGTTCATTTCCCTTGTAGTAGGTTTCCCGTACAGGTTCGTCTATTTCTGCCAGTTCTCCTAACTCTTTCAAATACTCGTTCATCTTCTGATTACTTACCACTGGCAATGCTTTATTGTTTTGGAAAGGAATATCTTTATATTTTTCAAGAATAGCTTTGCTGTGGTCATTCAGCTCAATAATAAGGCTGTCAGCCGTTTTGATGGTGGTAATTTCTATGTGTTCCTCTTTCACGTCGCTGCGTTTCAAGTTATACACATCAGAATGCCGAAGACCTGTGAAGCAACAAAATAATAAAACATCCCTTACTCTTTCAAGGTATTGTTTGGCAGCAGGTATCTGGCAGGCTCTGATTTTGTCCAATTCATTCCGGGTAAGGAATATTACTTTTTTCGGTGCACTTTTCATTTTGGGCATGAATTTGTCATAAGCGGTGTTTTGATGATACCCTTTTCGGTTAGTCCAACGTAAAAACCATTTCAAGAACTTGATTTGCTTGGCTATGGAAGTGTTGCGCATATCTTTATCACTGCGTAAGTAATCTATATACTCATTGAAGTGTCTTTCCGTCCAGCTCTCAAATGTCGTGTTCGGATCAAAAGTTGCGATGTGCTTTTTTACTGTTGCAAACTTCTTTAGAGTAGAGGATGACCAGTCATTTTGTTTGCTGCATTCGGCAACAAACTCATCAAAGATTTTCATGAAGTCTAATTTCACTTCCTCTTTCTCATGATGGCTCTCTTCCTTTTCTCCTTTCATTTTTAGATTGAAAGCCTCTTTGATTTGTGCAGGGGTGGGCATTATGTCTTGTACTTCGAACTCCTTGAACACATTCTGTATCTCGGTGTATTGACGCAGTAGTTCGGTGTTGATTTCTGATGCGCTTTGTTTCAGCTTATTGGTACAGCCGTTTCTTACCCGTTGCTTGTCTGCATCCCATTTCTCCATATCAATCCGATAGCCTGTTGTAAACTCAATCCGTTGGCTTGCAAAAACGACACGCATACGGATGGGTACATTTTGAGTGATAGGAATGCCATCTTTTTTACGGTTTTCCAGTGCGAAGATGATATTTCTCTTGATGTTCATAAACTGGGTGTATTTGAAAAGTTACACCCAAAAGTACACCCAATAATTGAGATATGCAATGATATTAAGAGATATTTAGATAGATGATAGCTAAATATAACTATTTAATAATCTGATGTTTGATAGATTATGATATTTTATAAAAAGGTTCGAGAGACTCCCTCCAGCTCCACAGCTGCGATTAAATAGTCCTTGAATTTCAGTGATTCAGGGACTTTTCTTTTCATTAATGATTGATATTTTTATGGGATCATTCTTACGGTATTAGCAAAAAATATGCTTCCTTTGTGAAGTAAACCTAATGATAATCTGTGAATGGAACACCAAAAACACACTTCACTGAAAGATATGGCCCGGATACTTGGAGTATCTATTCCCACAGTGTCAAGAGCTTTGAAGGATAGCCCGGAAATCAGTCGTGAACTTTGTGCCAGGGCCAAGCAATTAGCGAGGGAGATGAACTATCGTCCCAATCCTTTTGCTATGAGCCTTCGGAAGAACACTCCGAGGATTATAGGGGTGGTAGTACCTGAAATCGTAACGCATTTCTTTTCTTCCATATTGAGTGGTATAGAGGATATGGCGATAGCTAATGGGTATTTTGTGATTATCGCTACTTCGCATGAGTTGTACGAACACGAGAAAAGAAATATAGAGAATCTGGTGAATATGCGTGTAGAGGGCATTATAGCGTGCCTGTCGCAGGAGACTACCGATTATCGTCATTTCACAACTCTGTCCGATATCAACATGCCGGTTGTTCTGTTTGATCGCGTCTGTTTGCCGGAACTCTTTTCCACTGTGGTGGCAGACGGGGTTCAGTCGGCTCAAAAAGCTACGCAGCATTTATTGGATAATGGAAGCAGGCGCATTGCATTCATTGGCGGGGCCAATCATCTGGACATAGTGAAACGGAGAAAGCATGGCTATTTGGAGGCGTTGCGTGAGAATAAGATACCTATTGAAAGGGAACTGGTGGTGTGCCGTAAGATTGATTATGAGGAAGGCAAGATTGCGACAGAAACATTATTGTCCCTTCCTGAGCCGCCTGATGCTATTCTTGCCATGAATGATACGTTGGCATTCGCGGCAATGGAAGTTATAAAGAGGCATGGGCTTCGTATTCCGCAAGACGTAGCTCTTATAGGATACACAGATGAGCAGCATGCTAATTATGTAGAGCCTAAGCTTTCGGCCATATCCCACCAAACCTATCTGATGGGTGAAACGGCCTGCCGTTTACTCATCGAACAGATAAGGGGAGACAAAACGATCAAGCAGGTGGTTATTCCCACTCATTTGCAAATCAGGGAAAGCAGTGTGAAAAAATAATATGATCAGCCTTTCTTGTGAGATTTTGCGGCACATTCGGGGCATAGCCCTTTCAGCACATAATTGATGCTGCTGAGGGTAAATCCCTCCGGCACTTGTACTACCGGGGTGGGGATGTTGTTGAAACAGAACGTTTTGTTGCATCCCTCACAATGAAAATGGGTATGCAGGTCGTTGACCTCGCAGGAGCAACCGGCGCTGCAGACTGCATATTTGAAAGAGCCTGTCCCGTCGTCAATGCTGTGCACAAGATGGTGGGACAGGAAAAGGGTGATGGTGCGGAAAATGGAAGATTTATCCACCGTATCCAGTATCTTTTCCAAATCGAGCAGAGAGACGGAACGTCCTGCTTTCAGCATGGCTTGCAACACCAAGATACGTATGGCGGTTGGTTGTATCTCTCTTTTGGCCAATAGGTCTAAATAATCTTTTTCTTCCATAATGTGGTCCGGCTTTTCTTATTTTACCAGTTTCTGTATTCGGATAGCATTTACTATGGCAATGAGGGCTACGCCGACATCTGCAAAGACAGCTTCCCATAGGGTTGCCAATCCGCCGGCGCCTAAGATCAGCACCGATAACTTAACCCCGAACGTCAGCAGAATGTTCTGCCAGACCACCCGGTGCGTCTGCTTGCCCACACGAATGGCGGTAGCCACTTTGGAGGGCTGGTCGGTTTGGATTACCACGTCGGCGGTTTCGATGGCGGCGTCGCTGCCTAATCCTCCCATTGCAATTCCCACGTGGCTGAGGGCAAGGACAGGAGCGTCGTTGATGCCGTCGCCAACAAAGGCTATCCGGTTATCCGCATCTTGCCGCAACTCCTCTATGTGTTCTACTTTCCCGTCAGGCAGAAGGTCGCCATAGGCTTGTGCCACTCCCAATTTCTGTGCAAAGTTAGTGACAATAGCCTGTTTGTCGCCCGATAATATCTGAATATTATTGATATTTAAGGCTTTCAGGTCTTTTATGGCTTTGTGTGCGTCTGCTTTCAGCGTGTCGGACAGCAGCAGATAGCCCGCATAAGTTGAGTTGATGGCACAGACTGCTATTGTATCGGCTATTTCGGATAGCTCTTGGGGATATTCCACTTTATATTTGGACAATAAGCGGGTGTTGCCAACGAGGACGTGCTGCCCGTCTATCATTGCTTCAAGGCCATGACCTGCGATTTCCGTAATGTCCGTTGCTGAAACAAGCGGTATCTGCCTTTGTCCGGCATAGCTTGTAATGGCTTTTGCTATGGGATGCGTACTGTTGCGTTCGGTGGAAGCGATGGTTTGTACCAGTTTTTCTTCGGATATGCCGGGGCGCGTATGGCAGGACTGCACCTCGAATGTGCCTTGGGTCAGCGTACCTGTCTTGTCGAATACCACCGTATTGATTCCGGTTATGGCATCCAGGTAGTTCCCTCCTTTGAACAGTATGCCCAAGCGGGATGCAGCGCCGATGCCTCCGAAGTATCCCAAAGGAATACTTACCACCAGAGCGCAAGGACATGAGATAACCAGGAACACAAGCGCCCGGTACAGCCAGTCGTTGAAAACGAATATGAACTGTGCATTCATCAATGAATAGAGGAAGGGCAACAGCACTATCAATAGGGCGAGCCCTGTTACAATCGGTGTATAGATACGTGCGAACTTGCGGATGAACAATTCGGCAGGCGCTTTGCGCTCGGATGCGTTCTGCACCAGCTCCAGTATGCGGGAGAGGGCGCTTTTCTCGAAGGGTTTCGTGACTTCCACCCTGACCACCTTGTCGGTGGCAATCATCCCGGCAAGCACTTCTTCACCTTTCCGGATGGTGCGCGGCACGCTTTCGCCTGTGAGGGCGGAGGTATTGAATGAGGCGGCCTCACCCAGCATTTTCCCGTCCAGCGGAATACGTTCTCCGGTTTTCACTTCGATAATCTCGCCTACCTGTACGTTGCGGGGCGATTCGGTAACGGCTGCGTTGTCTCTGATGACTGTCGCTGTCTCCGGACGGACATCCAGCAGTGCGCCGATGTTCCGCTTTGCCCTGCTGACAGCCTTGTTTTGGAATAGCTCTCCCAGTGAGTAGAACAGCATTACGGCTACTCCTTCCGGATATTCCCTAATGTAGAAAGCCCCTAAAGTGGCGACGGACATCAGTGTGAACTCACTGAAAATGTCCTTTTGCAGGATACTTTCCCAAGCCTCTTTCAGGACGGGCAAGCCTACGGGCAGGTATGCCAGTGAGTACCAGACAAAGGTAACGGTTCCGTTCTTGAAGAATTCCGTATTTGCCATGCTCAGGGCTATTCCGCTGAAAAGAATGACGGATGAGAGCAATATTCTCCAGTATTCCTTAAAGAAGCCGGCTTTTTCCGGCATGTTCTTGGTCTGTGCATTGTCATGCGCACAGCAACATGTACAACTATGATGTGCCATACTGCTTTTTTTTATTTTTAATGCAAAGATAGGGGATAGGAGATGCAACCAAGTTGCAAAGTTAGATTGATGCCGCCCAAGTGTGGGTTTATATGCTCCTGCCGGGCAACAATTATAGGATATCAATCGTTGTTGAGTTAAGAAAAAAATTATATCTTTGTTCGTAGAATTAGGTATTCATGAAGATTTTGAACCCGATTACGAACTTAAATTTATCTTTATGAAACGATTCTTCCTTTTTTCCGCTTTGGCTGTATGCTTGGCGTTGGCAGGATGTAATGAACGTCAGGAACATTCCTTATCTTCTGTTGCACAGATGCCTGTATCTGCCGACACCGTTGTGCCCGTAGTGGAAGTCCCCCGAAAAGAGAAGCTGCTGACGGCAGACGATGTGACGCTTACCAAAGATTTGCTTTATGACACTTATACGCTGGAAGACACCTATCCGTATAAGGATACGGTGCGTTCCTTCAAGTGGGATGTGATTCGCAACTGTCTGGCTTATATTGAGAACATGCAACGGGACTCTGTGCAGTGGGTGGTGTTGCAGAATTATAAGAATATGAACCGGGAGGCTCCTTTGGTGCGTAATTTCGTGCGTAACACTTACCATCGTGTGGCGGATACGCTCGGAGTGGAGCGTTACCAATCCGTTCCTCTGTACCTGCCGGGCGATACACTGGTTCCCGAACGTTATGGCAGGGACGGGACATTGGCCTGTCTGCGGGGAATGGAGGGCAGCTTCGACCGTATCTTCCCCATTACTTTGGAAGATGAATGGCTGGTTCCCCGCCGCTATCTGAAGCGGTTGGACGATAGTACTGCCTTTAATCACGTGGTGTTCGTAGACCGTCTGGACCAGAACATCACTACGCTGGAACGTGTGGACAAGGGACACTGGAAAATCCGTAGCATGAATCCCGCCACTACGGGGAGGCATGCACCGCCATATGCGCAGGAAACCCCGCTGGGCATGTATCTGCTCCAACAAAAGAAGTCGCGCATGGTCTTTCTGAAAGACGGTTCTGCGGCGACGGGAGGATATGCGCCTTATGCCAGCCGTTTCACCAATGGGGCCTACATTCATGGAGTGCCGGTGAACGTTCCGCGTACGGAGATGATTGAATATAGCTGGTCGCTGGGCACCACGCCGCGCTCGCACATGTGTGTGCGCAATGCCACCTCACACGCTAAATTTATCTTCGACTGGGCGCCGGAGGAGCGTTCTTTAGTAGTTGTTATCGAATAGTACCTTCCTTTTTAACTATCTGTGTGATAGTGATGTGGATGAAAACTGCTAACTTTGTCGCCGGTATTTTTCAGGTCGGATACTTATGTTGCGATTTTGCTTGTCCTTTTTACTCTTGTTTTTTCCCTGTTTCCTGTTTTTTGGAAACAGGTATTCTGCCGATGTGCCGGACCGGAAGGATGTTGCGTTGGCGGTGGAGGCCGCCGCATGTGCCCAGCTGTACCGCACCATGCAGCTGGAAGGCATAGTGGGGTGGGATGCTTTCCGTCAGGCAGTAACGGGTTATCATAAAATAGCAGGCCGCAAACGGGATGTACTGACACTGATCGATTTCTCCCGCCCGTCCACCGAGAAGCGCCTTTTTGTGTTCGACATGAAACAGCACAGGCTATTGTTCTCCTCCGTTGTGTCGCATGGGAAGAACAGCGGCGGGGTGTATGCCACTTCTTTCTCCAACGAATACGGCTCTTATAAAAGTTCCTTAGGTTTCTACCTGACGGAGACCACCTATCAGGGAAAAAACGGTTACTCCCTCATCCTCAACGGGCTGGAGAGGGGCATCAACGACCGCGCCCGCGAACGTGCCATTGTGATGCATGGAGCTGCCTATGCCGACCCTTCGGTTGTGGGCAAAGGCGGACGTCTGGGACGCAGCCTCGGCTGTCCGGCTGTTCCGCAGAAACTCACCCGCCCCATCATCGACGCCATCAAGGGAGGAAGCGTGATGTATATCTATGCCGAAACTCCCGACTATCTGGCGCACAGTTCCGTACTTTCCGGATATCGGGCATAAAACTGCTTTTGTAAAGTGCTGAGTGACAATAGGGTCATAGTCCCACTATTTTTTATAGTGTGGGAACCATGTTCCCAATCCGTTTCAACCAAGGTCTACTGATTACCTTTTATTTCCTGTTGAATATCATAGCCTACCTGAACGGCCTGGTCTTTCAGCTATACAAATTCCATATCAACGGTTTGGTACTGGACATGGTTTTCGGGCAAGATGCCGGACAAGTGTTCAATTTCGAAACGTCTTTGATTCTCAGATTTGCATTGACTATCCTGGCTGTGGGATTCCTGTTTTCCGGCATAATATGGATAGCCTACCGCTTTTATCAGCGTTTGAGAAGACGGCAAATTATCTTATATCTCGTTCTCTTTGTATGCAGCACTTTAAGTGCACATTTAGTGCATGCCTATGCCGCTGCTTCAAACCAATTTTCGATACAAAATGTCGCAACCTGCCTGCCACAATTTTATCCATTGACTGCAAACAAGTTAATGGCAAAATTAGGAATTATCCATCACCCGGTTTCCCATCCGCAACTGAACGACAACACCACTCTCAATACCGGTATCACCTATCCGTTACATCCGTTGATTTCAAATGATACCGTTTCACGGAAAAATATTATTTTTATCCTTCTGGATTCCTGGAATCCACGGATATTCGATACAGAGACCATGCCGAACCTCTCCGGTTTCGCAACCCGTAGTTCGGTTTTCACCCATCATCTGAGTTCCAGCAGCGGTACACGAGGAAGTATTTTCGGCTTGTTCTTCGGAATTTCTCCTACCTATTGGAAAGCTTTCGAACTATCGGGGACCTCTCCTTTATTCATCCAAACCCTGCTCGAACAGGGGTATGACGTTCAGACCTTTCCGAGTGCAACTCTTCAAAATCCGCCTTTCGACCGGATTATTTTCGGGGAAGTTCCGCACCTTCGGACAGAAACCCAAGGGGCAACTCCTTTCGACCGCGATACCCGGCTGACGGCCGACTTTCTTCAATATCTGGACCAAAAACCCGACAAACCGTTTTTTGCTTTTTTATTCTATGATTTGTTGCATGCCATCTCCATTCCGGCTCCTCACCGTCATAAATTCGAACCTTCCTGGGAGTATGCCAATTATATGGCGCTGAATAATGAAATGGATGCCACGCCATTTTTCAACCTCTACAGAAATTGCGGTTGGTATGTAGATTCCCTGGTTGGAAGTATCGTCGGAGAACTCGAACACAAGGGACTCTTAGACAATTCGATCCTGGTCATTACCGGAGACCACAGTCAGGAATTCAATGAGAATAAAAAAAATTACTGGGGGCACGGCAGTAATTATTCCGATGCACAGATTCACGTGCCTTTCATTTATTACGAACCCGGACAAGCTCCGCGGAACTATCACCATACAACCACTCATTACGACATTGTGCCGACTTTGATGCATACCCTCTTCGGTGTTTCGAATCCTCCCGGAGATTACAGCATGGGCCATTTTCTCACCGACAGCCTGCGCCCGCTTTTTCACCTGACAGGTACCGAAGAAAATTACGCCTTTGTCACCCCCGAAGCGATATACGAAAAGAAACATTCAGGCCGAATCGTCGTAACGGACAGTCTGCTGAATCCGATCGACATTCTTAATCAGCTAATTACTCATTATCCTCTGCAACAGAAACTGCCAGATC
>ENA-USYP01002500-USYP01002500.1-human-gut-metagenome-genome-assembly--contig:-NODE-2500-length-10933-cov-149.298360_pt1 | contig 10933 bp, 10 predicted proteins | sample MGYA00250065_ERZ773512 | MGnify/ENA primary metagenome ERZ773512 (study PRJEB29103, sample SAMN06112003) | human gut metagenome | biome: human gut; feature: ankylosing spondylitis patient; material... | reverse complement strand
GCTGTAGTCAATGCACTTATAAAGAAAGGAGTTCCCAATAAAATGTTAAAAGCAAAAGGAGTGGGCGCAAAAATATCTTATGCATCTCAGAATGCTCCCAACGAAATACGAGAAGGAGATCGTAAAATTATAGTTCAAATCGTTACAAATATGGATTATTGGAATTATATACCATAAAAAAATTTCCCCTCTATCAAAACGGCATATATTCCTATATCGTGGAATATAGCCGTTTTGCATGTTTCTAAGAAAAGTTCGAACCATGTATACCCTCATACCCTCACTGCATATATAACAGGTTTATTATAAACTATTTATGTAGTAAGGATAAAAATACTTGCTCTTATTCATGTTCTCATACTCTCACAACGTTTTGAAGCATATTTTTACATAACATCCTTGTTTTCAGCTATATATTCTTTTTTTATAAATTGTTTCGGCTTGATATAAAGTAGGGTATTTTAGGCTTTTTCCCCACAAAAAGTACACATGAAAAGTTTGTACCTCCACAGAATGACGGTTTACGATGTATTGGCAGCAATAAAAAAGATCAAGACGTTTTTAAAAAAGTTCCTGTTATTTTTTAAAAAGGTCGTCTTCTTTTTTGAAAAGTTCTTGATCTTTTAAAAAATACTTTTTGGGCATGAGGATATCACATATGTACGCATAAGACTGTACGTACACATATATAACCCTGCACATACGTATGTATAGTTCCATGCAAAAGTATGCTTTCTGATGCGAAATGAAAACAGCTTTGCAACACTCTCCATATTTTACAGGTGATCCGTAATAAGGTACACCGAAAGAATACTTTGATATGCCTATTTTTACTATACATCAAAAAATAAAAAATCCCCGTAAAGTATTAATTTACTGGGATTTTCTTTGTTTTACAATTCTTTCCAGCGGAGAGACAGGGTAATGAACCTATCTCCTTATGTCGCTTTAATTCAACTCTTTATCAATATGTCAATGCATAGGGGGTACAATTTAGGTCTCAAAAAAGACGTTTATTTGTCGTCCTTTGGCTGTTCATTGTCTGCCTAAAACTTCAGTTCAAAGATACAACTTGTTTTTGAAATACGCAAATCATTGAATATAAATATTCTGCGGTTAGTGCAAGGTGCAAGCTATATTTATATATATACTTGCACCTTGCACTAAAAGAATTTTATTGACCCCTATGCTTCTTCCTAAAATCAGTAGGATTACAATCTTTGTATTTCTTGAATAGCCTATTCAAATGGCTTTCATCCGTAAATCCCAGTTCCTCTACTATCTCGCTAATTCTCATTTCGCTGTGTAAAAGCCGACTTTCCACCATTTTCATCTTATAGTTTAAGATATACTGCTGCATGGTTTCGTTGGTCTGCTTTTTGAAGTATCTCCCAAGATAATTGGGTGAAATACCAAAATGCTGGCTTATCGCTTTGGCTTTTATCTTTTCGGGATAGCAAATGTTGGATTGGATATATTGCAAGATGTTCAGTGACTTTTCTTCTGAATTTTCATCTATCTGTTCAGGCAGGAACATAGCAATGTTACGGGCAACAACAATAACAATCGTGTTGATTAACTGCGTAATAATTTCACTGCTGTATATATTCCTATTCACATATTCACGGATAATCGCTTCTATCATAGGTTTTACCAGCAATTTATCGGTTTGATTACGTAATATACAGCCGGGACGGTGATTGGCATGTTGCAATATAAATTCCAGCCGTTGAATGTTCTCCGCCCCAAAAACAGCCGAATGAATGTAGATGTCATTGAACTTTATATATACGAACTTTGTCGTAGTGTGAATGTCGAAAGAATGTATGTCACCGGGAGTAATCATGAAAAGATGCCCGTCATGATATGGAAATTTGTTGTTGTTTATCCACTGAATACCTGTTCCCGATAGAATATAGACCAGTTCAAAAAAAGTATGGTCGTGTTCCTTTAATTGTGATTCGTCCAGTTCACTGAAACAGATTTCAAACGGTTGGTGTAGATTTTCCCTTTTCATTTTGTGAATTTTTCTATTAGGACGTAAAGATACAAATAAAAAGAAAAATAATACATATATTTACGCTCGGATATGTATAACTTTGCCACAAATAAGAAGAAGCAGTAACTTTTATTAGGATGAGGTATGAAAACAGAATTGGAAAAATGCTTGTCGGGCGAATGGTATGATTGCCATGCTCCCGTATTTATGGGGTTTAAAAGAAAGACGCATGAATTGTTGCTGAAATACAATTCATTGCCGTATGATTATAAAAAGGAAAAGTATGCGCTATTGAAAGAAATGTTTGAAAGCGTTGGCAAGAAAGTTTCAGTAGGGCATTCTTTTATATGCGATTATGGCTGTAACATCAGCATAGGTAATAATGTCAGCATAAACACCGGATGCACCTTTGTGGACTGCAACAAAATCATTATCGGCAACAATGTATTGATAGCCCCCAATGTGCAAATCTATACGGCTACCCACCCTGTTGAATTGAATGAGCGGCTAACACCGACAGAAACGGAGGACGGGACAGCATATATCCGTCACACGTATGCCTTGCCTGTTACCATTGAGGACGGTTGTTGGATTGGCGGTGGTGTCATTATCCTGCCGGGTGTTACTATCGGTCGGGGAAGTGTTATTGGAGCGGGAAGTGTTGTCACCAAATCCGTTCCGGCAAACAGCCTTGCCGTAGGAAATCCATGTAAAGTAATTCGGGAAATCAATACTTCCATATAGCCATGATTAAATTAGTTGCTTTCGATTTGGACGGCACGATAGGCAATACCTTGCCGATGTGCATACAGGCTTTCAAGAAAGCCACACAACCATATATCGGACATGAATTGTCGGATGAAGAAATGGTTCATACTTTTGGTTTGAATGAAGAAGGTATGATTGGGTGTGTCGTTGATGAACCCTATCGGCAACAGGCATTGAATGACTTTTATGTGATTTATAAGGAATTGCATCAAGAAATGTGTCCGATACCTTTTGAGGGAATACGTGAGTTGATAGCCTTGTTAAAGCAAAAGGGTATCATTGTGGCACTTATCACCGGAAAGGGGATAAACAGTTGTGATATAACCTTAAAGCAATTCAATATGAAGGATTCTTTTGCAAAAGTCATTACGGGAAACGCAGAAAGGAACATCAAGTCGGAAGCATTGAAAGAACTCTTGCATGATTATCATTTGGCTGCAAATGAAATTGTATATGTCGGGGATGCACTTTCAGATATAACGGAGTGCAGGAAAGCCAATGTGATGTGTCTGTCTGCCGCTTGGAGTATTCCACAAAATGAAGTGACAGCCTTAGAAAACAGTAACCCTAAAAATGTGTTTTATTCGATACCGTCCTTATTCAAATATCTTAATATAAAAACATGATTGTCTTATTTACAGTGAATTTTATCAACTCAATTAAAACAGAACAATATGAAACAGAGAATTTGCCAAAGTTGTGGCATGTCTATGCCCACTGATGATTTGTTAGGAACTCACGGTAACGGATGTTTGTGTACTGAATATTGCTGCCACTGCTTCCAAAAAGGATTTTTCACCAACAATTCATTGGAGGAACAAATCGAACTGAATACCCAATCCGAAAGTCTGGCTGCATTTAACGAAGCGTCAGGAAATAATTTTACCAAAGAAGAAGCTATCGAAGGACTACGTAAGTTCCTGCCTACGCTTAAACGCTGGATGCCCATCAGACAGCAGGCTGAATGGGTACTTGAACAATGCGGCTACATCACACTTTCCACTATCAGTGAAAATGGTTATCCTCGCCCGGTAGCTATCGACCTATTGCGCCATACCGATATATCAACTTTATGGATGACAACAGCCTTATCCACAGAAAAGGTAAAACATATCAGACAAAATTCAAAAGCCGGAGTTTGCTTTGTTCACGAAACAGACAGTGTTACTCTAACCGGAAAAATAGAAATACTTACTGATGCGGAAACCCGTCAGACCTTTTGGCAAGATTATATGCTACACTATTTCCCGCAAGGTGTAAACGACCCGGATTATTGCATTCTTTGTTTCCATACGGAAGAAGCAGTTTTGTAGATAGACAGGAAATTTGAGCGCATCGTGCTATAATGTAGCCATTCTTGTTTTCGTATGAAAAGTTTGTCTTATCATACGAAAACAAGAATAGCTATTTAGGGTAACTTTTTCTCTGGCTTATTCCGTATATTTGCTTTCAAATAAGAGAACTATGGATATAGATAACGAAAAGAAATATTGCCAAAGTTGTGGTATGCCATTAGACATTGAGGGTATTTCAGAATATGGAACAAATTCTGATGGTACACTCAATCAGGAATTTTGTTCCTGTTGTTTAAACTCCGGCAAATATCTTTTTGATTTCTCAATGGAATATCTCATTTATCTTTGGGGGCTTTTTCCCGATTCCTATAATCAAATTGCAGGTACTAATTATAAAAGCGAGGAATTAAGAAATGTTTTATCCGACAGATTGCCTAATCTAAAGCGATGGAAGCAAAAAATAAACACTGCCCATATACACTATGCCCTTATAATAAATGTTCAGGAATATATCAATCGGCATTTATTTGAGGACTTAAACTCTGACAATTTATCTCATATCGCTTGTATGTCGATATATCACTTTCGGAGAGTATTCAAAGATGTTGTAGGAGAGAATGTCGGTGATTATATTCAGAGGTTAAGGTTGGAATATATTGCTTTCAAACTTATTTCAACAAATACAAGGGTATCGGAACTGCTCGAACAGACAAATTTTCACAACAAACATACTTTATCAAGGGCATTTAAAAAGCATTTTCAAATGTCTATCCCTGCTTTCAGGAAAACATATTCAAGTGTTGCTTGTGAAAACAAAATTATAAAACAGCCTGACTGTTCAATAAAGAGGATTAAAGAATTCAAAGTTGCATATTTGAAATTTGAGCGAACACATAGAAATAAGCAAGCATATTCTACTTTGTGGGGGCAGATAATAGAATTTGCCAAGAAATACAATCTGACAGATAAAGGTTTCAAATACGTTAGTATCAGTTTGGATAGTCTTGATATTACGGAAATAGATAAATGCCGATTTTTGATAGGGATAACTGTTCCTTATTCAATGGAAGTCCCTAAAGGTTTTGGGACTTTGAACATACAAGCAGGGTTATATTCTGTATTTAATATAAAAGGGGGGTACCATGAATTAAATAAAATTTACCGGAATGTTTACCTTGATTGGCTACCAAATAGCAAGTACCGTCTAAGAGAACAAATGACCTTTGAAATATATGCCAATACTCCCAATAAAACAAGCACGGATGAATTGGTTACAGAAATTTATTTACCCATTGAAGCAAAACAAAAGATAAAATGAAAAACGAAATAATTCAATTTTTAAGAGAGAATATCATTGGCAAAACATTGCTTACTGGTGCAGTTTATAAATTAGAGAACGGAAATTTAGAAGGCGTATATAGCGATAAAATGACATTCTCAAATTTGGTGACAACAGAAAACGGCTTTAAGTTCAATATGACAACTGTCACCCAAGAATTGGTTTACAATTTGGATAATAAAGGAGCAAGAACCACCATAGCCAAAGATTATACAGGAACAAGTGTGTTTTGTTATGAATTGGCAATGCGAAAAAGCACAAAGCAAATCACAGGTTATATGCGTTGTGTTTCAACAACAGTTCAAGATTCCACAATGGAAGCTGTAGTTTGTGGAATATTTGATGTGACTTTTGACGGGAAAGAACTGAAATGGCAAGAAAATCAATTGCTATATAGAGATAATCCCATAGGAGAAGATAAATATAAACCAGTCGCCTTTAATTCCAAAGTTCGTTTTTATCTTGATAACGGGAAAGTCATATTTGAATATTTGCCAACGCTTTGGGATATATCCCCTGACACATTGGAAAAGAGATTGTCTAAAGATGATTATCCTCCTTATATATCAAAAGAACAATAACCGAATAAAAAAGAAGTAGAGCCGGATAATAGCATAAATGAAATAAGCTGTTTATACAATGAAAGAGGTAGTAGATAGGATATTAGAGCAAGTAGAGGCTGATATTTCGGAAATCGACCTCTACGGTTATAATATTATCGAAACTTCTCTTTCAATGGTACATAGGCTGCAAACTGTTCTTAATGATTTGAGAACGAAAATACAGACTTATGTATTTCTAACCAAAGAGGATGAAATCTTGTTTTTCAAGACACAGAAGCCGGAGATACTCGGTCGGTTGCTATTTTTCTATAAGATATACAAGATTGAAACGCAATGCCCTAATGGTAGTGATGAAGCGATTAGAAATTATATCAATCGGGAACTGGATAATCTGACTTATTTCTTCAATCGCAATTTGGACTTTTACCAATATTACCGTTCACATTCCACTGTGTACGATGAATATTACTTTGTACGTGGGAAAGCTGATTTGCGATTATGTACTGATAGCGCACAGTTTGACAAAGACCCTAATTTCTCAACCGGATATGATTATAAAGTGGCAAAGATTATCGCCAATGAAATGCTACGCATCTATCTGAATAAACGACTGGTGAAACTGGGAACTAATAATCAGATAGAAGACAATTTACAAAAATGCTTCAAATATCCGTTCCGCTTTACAGGCAAAAAGGCATATCTTATCGAACTGGGATATTCGCTTGTATCTTCGGGCGACATAAACAATGGCAATGTGGAGATAAAAAAAATGATGAATTTCCTTAGCACGATATTCCATATTGATTTAGGGGATTATTACGCTTCATATATAGCTATGAAAGAGAGAAAAGACCGAACGGCATATCTTCATCATCTTATAGATAGTCTGATTAAGCGGATGAACGAGGATGATATGAAATGTTAGCATAACCAACAATTACGAAAAACATTGTTACTGAATTTCTATAATTCAATATGCAACACTTCTACTTTTTCATTTGTTGAAAGTGAAAGAAATGCATTAGGAGTATTGCCTGAAAGCCTTTTTACTTCCCTATATAGGTGCGGTGTATCATAGTATCCCGCTTGGATAGCAACAGACAAAAAGTTATCGAATGAAGTATTGGATTTTAAAAGGTGAATAGCGTTCCAAAACTTGACGATTCGACTATATTCTTTGGGCGAATAACCTGTATAAAATTTAAACTTGCGCTCAAATTGTCGTAGGCCTAAGCATGCTTCTGTTGCCAATTCTTTAATCGAAACAATACCTTTCTGCCTACTAATCAAGGAAACAGCATAAGATATTTGCTTTTCTGTATCCGTATTGTTTTTGTACACTTGTCTAACCAATTCATGTTCAATAGCATCAATTGGATTTTGATTGGATTCGCAGAGTTGATATATGAAAGATTGACTAAAAAGAACTGGAAATTCATGGCTGTCAATCCCTTGATTTGTCAATTCGTTTAGCGGAATATCTATAAATCGAAAAAGTCCACACGGACGAAAACGTACCCCTATAATATGAATGAAGTTTGTGTGAGCAACCAATTCCGTAAATGTATTCATCGGTCCAAAGAAATAGGAATGATAAGGTTTCATTATCAAGCTATTCCTGATGCAATCTGCGGCATTGCCCACGATGAAAACAAAATCAGAACAACCATGAGGTGGAATGTTGAATTTCAATCCATTTCTTGTTTCTCCTTTATATTCCCAAAAGTGATAGATAAAAGGAGCTAATACGCTACATGGGGAATATTCTTTATACATATAACAAAGATATATCATCAACTCTAATTCTAAGAAATATTAGTGGTTAATTTTTTGTCTTGATTGATAAAGCTCATCCACGAATGGTGAATATGATAAAGAGAAAGTATAAACACGCATGAAAAGTAAATATGTTCCGATGTCCACAATAGTGGAACACTCGAACTAAAATGACTAATTGTTTCCACATATACTATGTAAACTACTAAGGATATAAATGCTATCAATAAAGAAGCGACAGCATGACCTATTCCCGAAACTGCACTAAAAAATACGAATGTAGGTACAGCTATCAAGTAAGAAGTTAGCATAACTTTTAATGTAGGGATAGCCTCAAACACCAATACTGTATTGTCACTATAAATCCGCAAAGCAGATGATGGAAAAAACAGGAACAATACCATTATCGGCAAAATAGTCATGTAACATAAGAATATTACTTTTTTACATACATATAGGATAGAGTTACCTTTATTCTCTCCTATGAGATTTCCAACCAAAGAACTAACAACAGATGCAAAAGCTTGTACGAAAAGAAAAAGAAAGGACGAAATATTTCTCACAATATTCGTAATAGCTAATGACCTCTCCCCGAAATGCTCCATTGTAATGAAAAAAACAAACCAACTGCCAAATACTAATCCATGCTGTAACATCATCCAAATAGAAATAGATAGTATCTTTTTTAATATTGTACAATCTATGGTTATTCGCCTTTTTAATCCATATTTGCAAGAACTTACGTTCTTTTGGGTATATATGATAAAATGAATTACCGCAACCGCTTCGGAAATGACTGACGCTATGGCTGCTCCAGAAATGCCTAATACGGGAATACCTAATGCTCCAAATATTAAGATATAATTCAGAATAACATTAATTGCTACCATAGTTATAGAATTGAGCATTAATGCGGAAGTGTGTATTATTCCGATATAAAAGGCTCTAAACATGATAATTGTAAAAGAAAAAAAGAAACCATAGATTCTCCAATCAAGATATTGTAAAACAGCTTGGAGTACAGATTCAGAATCTATAATTGATTTTAATATAATTGGTGAAATTATAGAAGAAAACAATATTACTATTACCGCAATTATCAGCAAAAACAATATGCCCTGTGAGAGAATTTTTCCAGCTTCTTTATACTGTTGGTTTCCATTATATTGGGCTATTAAGATTTGCGCTCCTATGCTGAACCCAAATCCAATCATGTATATAATCATATAATAAGTACCAGCTATAGCTGATGCAGCCAATTCAATTTCTCCAACTCTTCCTAAATAGGCTGTATCAGTAAAACCTATTAAGTATTCCATTAATAAACTAACCAATACAGGCAGACTGGTTTTATAAATTGATATATAAGTAATATTCATATTCATTTCATTTATCCGGCAAAGTTACTTCACTTGGTTCGTATTGAATTGTATAAAAACGACATGGATGTTTTTATATGGCATCAAAGAAGCAAATACGATACTTACAAGATATTAGCAACCGTTTCTTGACAATTTCACGTTGGTTCAAAAAAGGATGAAAATGATATGAACTATAAATTTCTGTATTCCAATATGTAGAAGTACCATGTTCACCCCAATATGGTACTTCCTTTTATGGTGAAATATATTTTGAAAATGATATTTTTTGGGGAATTTTTACACCGATATTCCCCAAAAATAGCCTAAAAAAAATAATACCATGATAGGTACAACCATGACTTTTAGGTTATTTCTTCTGCCGAACTTTGCGGCAAATCAATAAGTTAGCAATATGGAGATTATAACATTTGAGTCAAAAGCCTACAAGGAACTTGACAACAAGATTACCGCTATTGCCGATTACATTTTCAATCATTTGGACGAAAACAAGACCGATGAAGATGAAATTTGGGTGGACAGTTACGAAGTATGTACTTTCTTGAAAATCAGTGGCCGAACCCTGCAACGCCTGCGGGCGGCAGGGATGATTTCTTACTCTGACATCAAGGGGCATTACTTCTATAAGATTAAGGAAGTCAAACGAATGTTGGAAGAACGCCTGATTAAACGTGACAAGGAGTGTATAAACGAACTGATAACCAATCATCAGAAATATGTTAAGGAAAGAAGAAATACTAAACAGGACAAATAATGGTCTGCTCGTTTTCAAACATTACTTACCCGGTGACTGGCGTATAGGCAGGCATTTTCTTAACCCGCTCTATCAGGACAGGAAAGCATCGTGTAATATCTATTTCGACCGCCATAGCGGTATGTACAAGATGAAAGATTTCGGTAACGACAATTACAGCGGTGACTGCTTTTTCTTCGTGGGGCAGTTAAAAGGATTGGACTGTAACCAGGCAGCTGACTTTGTGGAGATACTGGAGATTATCGACCGGGATTTGGGGTTAGGACTGGGGTTGGCGGCAGGAACTTCGATAGCTATTCCTACAACAGTAAATAATCGGAATGCGGCAGACAAAACCGAAGAAACACCCGAAAAGCCAGTCAAGCCCTACCAGTTCCGGGAACAGAAGTTTCCGCTTGCAGAACTGATGTACTGGCAACAATATGGCATCACGCCCGAACTGCTGGAGCATTACAAGGTCTGTTCACTCCGGGAGTATAACAGCGAAACGGTAGATGGAAAACCATACGCCTATGTTTCATCTGTGACAGAACCTATGTATGGCTACAAGGGCAAACAGTATATCAAACTGTACCGTCCGTTCTCCACTCCCCGCTTCCTTTATGGCGGTAGTTTCGGCGAAAACTACTGCTTCGGGCTGGAGCAGCTGCCCGCCAAAGGTGATACCCTGTTTATCACGGGCGGCGAAAAAGACGTGCTTTCTTTGGCGGCACATGGATTTCACGCTATCTGCTTCAACAGTGAAACGGTGACTATACCGCCCACGCTGGTATATCGGCTGACGTTCCGATTCAAGCACATCGTCCTGCTCTTTGACATGGACAAGACGGGCAGGGAAAGTTCATGCAAGCAGGAAAAACTGTTGGAAGAATTTGGAGTGAAACGCCTGCTCCTGCCGCTTCCGGGTACGAAAGAGGAAAAGGACATTTCCGACTACTTCAAAGTCGGGAACACCCGTGAAGATTTCCTGAAACTGTTTATCAAATTTTTAGACAACCTGTATAGCGACACATTGATTATGCTAAAATCATGCGAGATAGATTTCAACAACCCGCCCGCC
>ENA-USYP01002487-USYP01002487.1-human-gut-metagenome-genome-assembly--contig:-NODE-2487-length-10999-cov-5.061985_pt1 | contig 10999 bp, 4 predicted proteins | sample MGYA00250065_ERZ773512 | MGnify/ENA primary metagenome ERZ773512 (study PRJEB29103, sample SAMN06112003) | human gut metagenome | biome: human gut; feature: ankylosing spondylitis patient; material... | reverse complement strand
GTTACAGCCTTCTCCTCACCCGGAGCCAGTTTTACTTTCTTGAAGCCTTTCAGTTCCTTGACCGGACGAGGCAGAGAGGATTTCTTATCGCTGACATAAAGCTGGATAACTTCCTGACCTTCACGAGTACCTGTATTCTTTACGTTGATCGTGAAAGAGATGGTATCATCGGCAGTCATAACCTTTTTGTTAGCCGAAGGTTTCCCGTAAGCGAAAGTAGTATAGCTCAATCCGTGTCCGAACGGGAAAAGCGGTTTGATCTTTTCTTTATCTGCCCAGCGATAGCCAACAAAAATATCTTCACGATAGATTTCGTTTATGGTATCACCATTGTTCTTGGAGTGTGCCAGCTCTTCTTTATTCCCCGGATATTCACCCAGTTTATGTGCGCCTACGTCTTCCAGTCTTGCAGGAAAAGTAAAAGGAAGTTTCCCCGACGGATTAGCATCTCCTAGCAGTACCGAAGCAAGAGCTGTTCCGGCTTCCGAACCTAAGAACCAACCCTGAACAATAGCGGGCACTTCATTTACCCAAGGCATGGCAACCGCATTACCGGAGATGTTTACGACAATCAAGTTCTTATTTACTTTTGCCAACTCGCCAATCACTCTGTCCTGCGCATACGGCAACCCAAGGGATGCACGGTCCGAATCTTCGCAATCCTGATGATTGCTCTTGTTCAGTCCACCGAAGAAAATTACGTAATCCGCATCTTTAGACACTTCTACAGCCTCAGCAAGAAGTTCATCCTCCGAACGGTCGTCTTTCAAATCTTGTCCGGTCTGTACTCCATTATATTCCCCTGTCGGGTCACCAACGTATCCACGGGCATACAAAACTTCCGTCTGTGAACCTACGCGGTTCTTCAAGCCGTCCAAAGGAGATATCTCATATTTCACTTTCAGAGAAGAACTGCCACCGCCTACAGTCATCATCTTAATGGCGTTTTCACCGATAACAGCAATCTTCCTGGCTTTCTTCAAGTCAATAGGCAATACATTATCCTTATTCTGTAACAGTACAATTCCTTCTTCACCGATTTTGCGTCCGGCTTGTCCATGCTCGGGCGAAGCCAGAGAACCGAAAGGTTTATACGGGTTCATCGAAGTGCGGAAGATCAGACGGAGGATATTACTCACTTTTTCGTCCAGTTCTTTGGTTCCGACTGTTCCGTCCTGGATCAGTTTCAGGTAAGGATGTGCCAAATAGTAATTGTCATAAGCATTCCTTGTCCCGGCAGAAAGTCCGTTTGTCCATGAACCGAACTCCATATCCAGACCATTCGAAATGGCCTGGAAAGTATCATGTACTCCGCCCCAATCTGAAACGACGACACCATCAAAGCCCCATTCCTTACGCAGAATATCTTGCAGTAATCGCTTATTATGGCACGCATGCTGAGTCTTATAGAGCTTACCGGAGTCGGTATCTTCACTAAACGAATAAAGGTTGTAAGCTCCCATTATTGCCCAAGCACCACCTTCCTGAACGGCCGCTTTGAAAGCCGGAAGATAAATCTCATAAAGAGCACGGTCGCTCAAATGAACATTGGTGGTGTGACGGTTGAACTCCTGATTGTTTAATGCGTAATGCTTCACACAAGCAGCAACACCGTTTTCCTGTACTCCCTTAATATAAGGAACTACCATCATGGAAGACAGGTACGGATCTTCGCCCATATATTCAAAATTACGCCCATTCAACGGGGTACGGTAGATGTTGACACCGGGCCCCAGGAGAATATCTTTTTTCCGGTAACGGGCTTCTTCGCCAATGCTCTTCCCATAAAGGTAAGACATTTCGGGATTCCATGTTGCAGAAAGGCAAGTCAATGCAGGATAGGCTATACAGGAATCGTTTGTCCATCCTGCCTGATCCCACTCATCCCATAATACTTCGGGACGGATGCCGTGAGGGCCATCGGTTGCCCATACTTCGGGAATCCCCAGACGAGGGACTCCCGGTGAACTAAATTTAGACTGCGCATGAGTCATCTTCACCTTCTCTTCAAGTGTCATACGGCTCAGCGCATCTTTCACCCGTTCTTCGATAGGCTTGCTCGTGTCCAGATATACTGGTGTCTGCGCCATATTCATAGTCGGTAAAACGGCGGCTATAGACAAGCCAAGTAACGTTGCTTTAAATTTCATGTTCATAAATGATTTCTGTATTTTTACTTCTTCACAACAGAAAGAATTCCTTTATCTATCCCCTGAGTGAAATCTAACGTAAACACATAAGTAACTCCCTGTTCTAACGGAGAGGCCAATACAAGATTTTCCTCATCAACATTGAATAAGTTCCGGGTAGCCTGATCCATTTGCAGGTTCTTTTGATGAAATTGCTGATCCCAAGACTTTCCACCCAGATATTTAACACTGATATAATCGTATCGTATGCGTTCACCAATAACCGTACTGCCTTCAGCACCAGTCTTCCCAGTAAACTGATAAACTTTCGGACTGATTTCCGCCACACAATAAGCAGTCGAAAAGTCCCAGTTAAATTCGTCCTTAATAGACGGAGAGCCCATACCATAGCCCAACAACCATACGGCACCATGCCCGTCAGCATCCAGTCCGGCTTCACTATTGCCATTCATACGTACTACTGCAAAGTATTTGCGTGTAGCATTTACCATCACCCTGTAGCTACCGGCAACCGGCAAGAACTTCAAGTGATTATCTCCGGTCTTCACCAGATAATCCGGATCAACATACCAATCATTTAGATCTTCGATGCCACCTATTTCGAGTGTCTGGTTCTGCGTCAAAGACATCTGCAATTGATACATATCGGAACTGCCTTCTTCCAGCTTCATTCCATTGATTGTAATGTCCGGTCGCGGCAAGTCTACCTGTCCTACTTTCTCTACAGTCAGTACTGCTTTGGTATTACCTTTCGTTACATCTACCGTAAACTTATAAACACCACCTCTCTCAAATTTCTGACCTTCCTGCAACTTCAAGTTACCCGACTCTGTTATTTCAACAAGGTCGCTTGTAGTAGAGATGGCATCTCCCTTAAATTCACCATTATCCCACTTGTTTATGTGGAAGAATTTAAAGTCAATATCACTTGTTTTCATAGTCACACCGGCAGTAAACGTAAGCTGATACTTCTTTGCCGTAAGTTGCGGCATACACAAACCATTCTCCGGCGTCCATCCCACTTCGTACAAAGATACCGACGGCTTGCCAATTCCATTTCCGATAGCCCAGATAGCTCCTGTTCCGTCATCCTGCAATTTAGCTGCTTCACCGTCTTTTAAAGCTATGACAGAGAAGTACTGTCTCTTACCGTTTGCTGTAATCTGATAGCTTCCGTCAATCGGCAGGAACTTCAGTGTTCCATCCTCCTGCTTTTCAAAGAAGTCCGGATCAATCCACCATTCATCATAAGCAGGCACTCCTTCGAACGTCAGAATGTCATTCTGCTTTAACGACAGTTTAACAGCATATACATCGTTTTCTACCAGTTCCATTTCTTTTCCATTCAGCAATAATTTGGCAAACGGACTTGCTTCATAGTTGAAAGTATTAAACTGAATCGTATAATTGCCCGGCTCTGTATTGGAGAACGGGATAGACGTAGTAGAGCCTACTGCAATCGTATTGTCTTCCCAGCCAAAAGTTAGCTCGTTGCCGTGCTCCCCTACTTTCGGAGTTTTGATATACGCTTTCATCTTCTGCGAAAAGTCTCCCGATACGCTATAATGATACATCGATTGCCTGTCCATCCGGTACTCCTGTCCTTCTTCATCTACCAAGGTCAGATAAGGAAAGTCCGGGCGTGCCAACGTAAGTTCCGTTTCCTGTTCCGTCGTAGTAAAGTGAATATTCTGAAGGATATACTTCAATGTCGCCTTTCCGTTAGGAATATTAGCATAATAAGGAATATAAATCTTTCCAGTATAGTCGCTTCCACTTGTCTTTGTTCGGATCACCGTTTCAGATACCTGTTCTTCTCCATAGAAAAGCTGCGCTTTCAAAGTAGAAAGAGGAACGTCTACATCCGAAGCCTTGATCGTAAACGGAAGGCTGTCGCCGAAAAGGGCATCCGCATTCTCCGCCTTGATCTCCATACTCGGATTACCGGGAAGGAACTCGTCATCATTACAGGAATTCATGGATAAGATTCCCGCCAATGCCAATGTTATATAGATACTTTTTTTCATTGTCTTTATACTTTTAAGGTTCTTACTTTGACTTTGCCCAACGGTATGAAGTTACTGATTTACCGGGAACGTCATAAGCGAAATGACGTTGGCCGTCGCTGACAGTTATCTTCTTCGACTTCTCATTGTTGTTTATCAGAACAAAGGCATACGTTCCGTCCGTATTTTCGAAAGCAGAACAGGTAATACCGTTGTCCGTATAACCGGTAGTGGCGATACGCACAGCTCCCGGCTTCACAACACTTGAAAGATGAGCAATGATATAGTAGTGAGAGTTACGTATGATTGTCTTATAATCACTGTTATTGATATCTACCGCACCATAGCAAGTCTGACAACCACCTTCACGATTCGGACCACGGTCGTTATCGAGCATCAGATTCCAGACAATTACGCCCTTACACCAATTATTGATTGTTCCCAATGCTACCTCTTCCATATCTTCCATCAGACGCTTCGACAAGTCACGTCCGCTGTTCCATGTGCCGATAGAAGTTTCTGTAAACAGAAGTTCTTTCTCAGGATATGCCTGATGTATATTCAGCAATTCTTCACGGTTGCCGCCATAGTTATGGTAAGCAGCACCTGCCAGATACTGAGAAGCAGCAGCATCTTCGTAAATCTTGCCCGGATAGTTCTTCTGCGATTCGATATTGTCATAATTGTAGTTATGGTCGAAAGCATAAATCTTGGTAGACAGTCCGGCAGCTTTCATCTGAGGACCGAGCGCTGTTTTCACGAAGTCTCTTTGTTCTTCCCATTCCATATAGAGCGAAGCGGAGTTGCCACGGTTCAAAGGTTCATTTTGCGGAGTTACTGCATAAATGTCAATGCCTTCGGCTTTAAATGCCTGTATCCATTTCACAAAATAAGTAGCATAATCCTGATAATAATCCGGGTTCAATTGTCCGTTCGTCCACGAATCCAATGGTGTACGGTCTGTCAGGCTTTTCACTTTCATCCATTTCGGACAGGTCCAAGGAGCAGCAATTACCTTGATAGAAGGGTTAATGGCCAGAATCTCTTTCAGGATCGGAAGGATATAGTCCTTTTCTTCGCTCTGCAAAGCAAAGTTTTCGATCCCTTTCGTATCACAGCAGGTATATTCGCTTAACGAGAAGTCCGAACAACCGATGGAAATACGGATGTAACTGAATCCGAAACCATCTTTGTCGGAGAATGTTTCCGTCAGGAAAGCATGACGGTCAGCCGGTTTCATCAGTAACAGGTTGTAACAGGTAGAACCTGTGATAGCTGCTCCGAAACCATCCATCGTCTGGTACTGTTCCGCAGGATTCAAAGTTATTGTGGTTGGAGCCAAATTGTCTTTCGGGCTGAAGTTAACCGCATCACGGGTCAAATCACGGGTCAGACTGCTGGTTGTCGTATAAATGGCTACATCTCCGGTGGGGACAGGTACTACCGGTTTTTCCGCATCATCACTATTGCTACAAGCCGCTAATATGGTGAAGCATCCTAAAAAGGTCAGTGCTATATTTCTCATGTTTATCATAATCGTTAGTTTCTTTTTCTATTTAAATACATTATAAGTGATGTTATCTCCGGCTCTATCAATATCCGGGGTTCTGTTCAATCTTGTCATTGGCATCGATTACCGATTGTGGGATAGGCAGGCGATAAGAGTTCTTATCAAAGGCGTAGATCTGTGACTTGCGACCTGAATCTTTCGCATATACGGCGTTCATCACCTCTTCTACCTTATCCAGACGAACCAGATCAAACCAGCGTTGTCCTTCGAATGCCAGTTCCAGCCGACGTTCGTTGAGCAATGCGGTAATCATCGCATCCCGGTCTTTACGTACGGATGAAGACAATTCGCCCAATCCGGCACGTTCACGCACTTCGTCGATGATCTTAGCTGCCGCTTCCAGATCCGGTGTATCCTGCATGATCAATGCTTCTGCCTTCAATAACAGCACATCAGCATAGCGGTATTTAATAATGCTGTTATTAGCCGAACGGCATTTGTACATGAAAGGATAATTGTCCGACGGATAATAGTTGCTCCAATTACAATCATAGTAAACTACGGATTCCTGAAAGCGAATCTGATCTCCTTCTTTCTTGAAAGCATTGATCAAATCACGTGACGGAGTTACCCATTTTGCCCAAGTGAAGTTATTATTCCAGTTTACAAGGTCACGTCCGAACATCCATGTACACCAGTTACCCGAACCGGGAGTAAACTGAGCTTCCAGTATAGATTCTTTAGTATTACGGGCTTTTGCATCCGTTCCGGCAGCATTCATGCCGAACAAATCGCTAAAGTCCTTCACAAGCTCAAAACCATCAGCCTTCACCTCGTCACAGTAACGGATTACTTTTGAATAGTCACGCAACGGTTTCTCTGCATAGATCTTTGCAAGAAGAGTACGGGCTACGGATTTTGTAAACAGAGTTTTGTTGCCTGCCGTATTATCCGGCGCATGCTGGATGGCAGCCAGCAAATCTTTCTCTATCTGCTGATAAGCTTCCAGTTCTGTGTTTTGTGCCGGGAAATATTGTTCATACACATCTTCGATATTTTCTGAAGTAATATCATCAGCTACCGTTGTAATAACCGGGAAATCCCCCCACAGACGTACCATATCGAACATGACCATGGCACGGAATATCATTGCTTCCGCCTTATACTGCGCACGTTCGGCAGTAGTCAAAGAGTTATCGGTCACCAAGTCAATATTACATATCAATTTATTAGCACGGGCAACGTCTTCCAGATAACGATTCCAGTCACGTTCGAGCACAGAGTTGGAACCTTCGATGGAATTGTTCTCAAACGGAAGTACCTCAGCTCCCGTAGTTCCTGCGTACGCATTATCCGCATGCGAATCTGATATGAGCAACAAGTCCACATACCAGTGTTCCTGACGGTCGCGCATCTGATTGTAGATAGTCGTCAGGTGACTTTCTACAGCCGCTTTATCTTTAAATACCACCTTTGTACCGGTATCCGTCACACCTTCGGTCACATCCGAATAAGTATCGATCGGATCGTAATTCAGTGAGCAGGAAGAAAGTCCGAACAGCAAACCGGAAGTGAGTCCATAAAATATATATCTTAGTTTCATAGTCTTTCCTTTCATTAGAATTCAACATTAATACCAAACACGTATGATCTAGAATGCGGGTATGTACCCCAGTCGATGCCTTGCACCGTACCGCTGTTGCCCCATTGGTTTACTTCCGGATCCATGCCGGAGTAGCTTGTCCATGTCAGCAGATTGGTAGCGGTAAAGTAAGGTTGCAGACGGGTGATTCCCCATTTCTGCAGTAATTTGCCCTTAAAGTTGTACGACAAGGAAACGTCTTTCAATCTCAGGTAACTGCCATCTTCAATAAAGTAAGTAGAGTTCAGCAACTTGAAATTAGCTTTCGGCACATTGGTTATCTGTCCGGGTATCTTCCAGCGGTTCAGTACTTTGGTAGACTGATTCTTTCCATCGTACATCCCTTCTGTTTCTATACGGGAAGCATTGAAGATATCATTTCCATAAGAGCCTTGGATAAACACACTCAAATTAAATCCTTTCCATGAGAAAGTGTTGGTTAGACCATAAGTAAAGTCCGGATTCGGGTCGCCGATATAAGTACGGTCGGAAGTCGAGATTTTACCATCACCACTCAGGTCACGATACATTAATTCACCTGTCTCAGGATCTACACCGTCACTGATATATCCGTAAAAGCCTCCTAAAGCACGTCCCGGCTCATTACGCACTACATAATCGTTGACTACATCCGCAGTTTTGGCATCATAGTACACTTTCTGCAATTCAAGTTTCGTCAATTTGTTCCGGTTGAAGGAAATATTGAAGTCCGTATCCCAGGTAAATGCTCCCCCCCGGAAGTTCTTCGAACTAATGGTAAGCTCAAAACCTTTATTAGTCATTTCACCTTCATTACGGGCGATAGAAGTAGCTGCGGCAGCACCGGCAGGCAGTGATACGTTCATCAGCATGTTCTTGGTCTTCTTGTAATAGTAGTCCATGTTAAAAGTCAAACGTCCATTCAATACTGTCAGGTCCAGACCAATATTGGTCTGAGTAGTCGTTTCCCAAGTAAGGTCAGACGTCCGTAAATTGGCCTGGCTAATAGTCGGTACCGCATTCGCATAATCTGTTGTATCACCTTCAGCCGCTACCTTAAACCATTCAATACGACCGATATTATAACGTTGCAAATAAGCATAGTCACCAATACCAGACTGATTACCTGTCTGTCCCCAGCCTCCACGTATTTTAAAATCATCAATCCACGTCAGATCAGCCATAAACTTCTCGGAAGATACACGCCAGGCAGCTGAGAACGATGGGAATACCCCCCAACGATGATCAGGATGCAACTTAGAAGAACCGTCGGCACGCAGGTTAGCCGTCAACAGGTACTTACTATCAAAATTGTAAGCTACACGTCCGAAAAATGACATAATTCCCCATTGAGAAGCACCTGTACCGGTATTATCCCAGGCAATCTTGTTCGCGGCATTCAAGGTCTGTATCAGATCATTGCGGTAGTGTGAACCGTTTATCCAGCTGTTAGAGTAGTCTGAATCCGTCCACGATGACCCTGCCATTACCTCCAGGCCATGTCTCTTGAAGTTCTTATTGTAAGTAAATACATTGTCGAATGTCAATACCGTATTCATATTCCGGTTGTCGGAGGCTTCACCATACTGGTTACGTCCCCAGGCAGTAGAAATCGGATCAAGAAAAGTAGTATTTACAGCATTGCGACGGTCAAGTGTTAGAGTTGATTTAAACTTCAACTCCGGCAGCAAGGTAAGCAACACGTTGCCCGATGCCAGCAAACGGTTTTCCTTATCTTTATTATTCTTTGCACGTGCCATGTTCTCCAACGGGTTGGTGATATTTCCAACTCCATAGAAGTTATTGTAATACTGGTTCGGATTTAAAGCATCCCAGATCGGAGCATATGTCGGCGTATTGATAACAGCCAATACAACGCCACCACGATTCGCTCCTGTTCCCATCGCTCCCCCTCCGTTACTGGTATAGTCCGAGTAGGAGATATTAGCACTTACTGTCAACCAGCTACGAATCTGATTTTCAAGATTCACCCGGAAATTATAACGCTTGTAATAAGAGATATCCAGTATTCCCTTTTCATCGAGATATCCGGCAGAAAGATAGTATTTCATCTTTTCATTACCGTTAGATACTGCTACCTGATAATTTTGCATCTTTCCGGTCTTATATGTTTCGTCAAACCAATCAGTACGGTCGGGCAGTCCATCAGGCAAGGATACCAGTCCGATTTCATCCTGTAACTCTTTATACTGCGCAGCATTCAGAGATTCTACCTTATCCGCCACCTTGTTCAAGCCAAACTGTGCTGTCAGAGATACTTTTGCCTTTCCGGTCGCTCCGGCCTTTGTTGTAATCAGAATTACACCATTGGCAGCACGCGAACCATAAATAGAAGCCGAAGAGGCATCTTTCAGAATCTGCATGCTTTCAATATCATTCGGAGATAAAAACTTAATGTTATCCACAGGAACACCATCCACTACATATAGCGGATCGTTACTTCCGTTCATAGAAGTAGTACCACGCACACGGATAGACATCTCTCCTCCCGGCGTACCGCTAGGCTGAATTACGGAGATACCGGCTGCCTTACCCTGAATAGCCTGTCCGGCAGAAACGATGGGACGTACATCAAGATCTTTAGTAGACACAGTGGAAATGGCTGTCGTAACATCTTTACGTTTTACCGAACCATAGCCGATCACAACTACTTCTTCAAGTACTTCATTGTCTTCCTGAAGTGTAACTTTCATCTGTCGGGATGCTTTCTGTTCCTGCGATTTATATCCTACATAAGAGAATATTAAAGTAGCATTGGACTGGACCGTCAATGTAAAGTTACCGTCTAAATCAGTTATCGCTCCGTTAGTTGTCCCCTTTTCCTGTACACTTACACCGATAAGCGGTTCTTTCTGTGCATCCAGCACCTGACCGGATGCAGTAAATTGTTGTGCGGATGCACTCAGAGAAAAAAATACTGCTAAGATAGCAAAGAGAATCTTGCGACTCCCCGAAAGGATTTTTCGCCTGTTCTTTTTCATGCGTATTAATTTTAAAGTTTATAATTAAGGTATGTGCTTGACAGGACTTTCGCCACTATTTCAGAAGCACAGGTCAAAAGTATAAAGAAACTGAAGTGATTTGACAATGAGGGTATAATAAGTGGATTATACAAACATACAAACCACTAATAAACAGCAAGTTAATATCAACCAAAGAGGCCTAAAAAGTGGATAGGTTACAACATCGATCAACGTATTTTCCGAACTAAATCTTCGAAATCTTCTCTGGAACCACGAGCTTTGTTTTTTACTTTCGCCCGATAATTATAAATTGTATTCACCGAATAACGGAGAAACTCTGCTATTTGTGAACTATCTTCAATACCAAGACGTATTAATGCAAAAATTCTCAGTTCGGTATTCAATAATTCATCTTTCTTCAGAATGATTTGTTCATTGTCTTGCAACAATGCATTGAACTTCTTCACAAAATCGGGAAATAAATGCAGGAAAGCAGTATCAAAGTTGGCATATAGTTCTTCCAATTCCTCATCAAGGGCATCCTGTGAGCGGGTGATTTTAAGTAATTCTGCTATCTGACCAGCAGATACTTTCTTATTTACCATACGACGATATGCATCGAGCCGATTGATATAAGTAGAGCAGAGTTTAATAAAACGGGCAATATATTCTTCCTTAATCTGGTTAGATTCAGACAGTTCTGCATTGGTAGATGTCAAACAGGCATT
>ENA-USYP01002485-USYP01002485.1-human-gut-metagenome-genome-assembly--contig:-NODE-2485-length-11000-cov-3.642314_pt1 | contig 11000 bp, 9 predicted proteins | sample MGYA00250065_ERZ773512 | MGnify/ENA primary metagenome ERZ773512 (study PRJEB29103, sample SAMN06112003) | human gut metagenome | biome: human gut; feature: ankylosing spondylitis patient; material... | reverse complement strand
AGCCGATCCCCCATCCCCCCATCCCCGGAATTCCGCCGTTTTTTCCAGCAGAAGACGGCATACGAGATTACGTACGGTGACTGGAGTTCAGACGTGTGCTCTTCCGATCTCGGTATCGTTTCTGTATCCAGTACCTACGGTGAAGGAACTACGATTTCCATGAAGATCCCGCTGACTCTGGCTATTGTAGATGGAATGAAAGTAACGGTAGGTGATTCTATTTTTACTATACCGATCGCCAATATCCGTCAGTCCTTTAAGGTAAAAGCAGATCAGGTGATCAAAGATGAATATGGCAATGAAATGGTAGAACGTGTTGACCATTTTTATCCTATCGTCCGCCTCCATTCCTTCTATCACCTTCCAACTGAGGTTACCCAGATGGAAGACGGTATCCTTTTATGGGTGGAAGCAAATGACCGTTCTTACTGCCTGTTTGTAGATGATCTGATCGGCGAGCAGCAGGTGGTAGTAAAGCCGCTTCCTGCTTTTCTCAGTGAATTTAACCTGAAAGACCACGGCATCACCGGCTGTACCATTATGGGTGATGGCAATATCAGCATCATTCTGGATATCCTCAGCTTATATTCCATAGCTGTAGAGAATGCGTAAACAGGAGGTTTTAAAATGGCTGAAGTAACAGAAACAAATATCCGGACAGATGTACCGGCTGAAAACCAGTCCGTTGAACGCTGTCTTACCTTTGAGTCGGGAGACATGACTCTGTTTTTAAGTATCAATAACGTAACGGAGATCATCAATGACTGTGCGATCACTCATCTTCCACTGGTACCTGATTATATTAAGGGAATCATCAATCTGCGTGGTCAGATCCTTCCGGTAGTAGATATACGGCTCTATATGGGCAAGCCTGCTTTGGAATATAACAGTAAGACCTGCTTTATCGTTTTAAATGTAGACGATCTTCCTGTATGCATCGTTGTGGATTCTGTGCAGCAGGTGATCGATATTGATCTTCAGGATGTACGTCCGATCCCTATCAAACGCAGACAGAAGCTGTTAGATGGTATGATCACACTTGAAAATGGGACTGTGCTTATGTCTTTTGACTGCAAGTCCCTGGTCAGCTCTTAATGTACTCCCGGAATCTTTTTGTACTTGATTTTGCGAGAAGATTTTTTGTCAGCCGTAAAGGCAGGTGCAGGAAAGACTCCGAGAGTACATCCGATTCCTAAGGAGGTCATACAATGCTTACATTAAGTGACGGGGATTTTAACCGTCTTTACACTTATATCCAACAGCACTATGGTATCAATCTGAGCCACAAAAAACAGCTGATCACCAGCCGTCTTACTAATATGCTGCAGCAGAAAGGGTTTCATAGTTTTACAGAATACATAGATGAGATCATCTCAGGTAAAGATCCTGAGATGGTTTCTGTTATGTTAAACAAGCTGACTACCAACTATACCTATTTTATGCGGGAAAAAGAACATTTTGACTTTCTCCAGAAGCAGATTCTTCCTGAGCTTGCAAACAAGCATTCCCGGGACCGTTCTATTGCGATCTGGAGTGCCGGCTGCTCCTCCGGTGAAGAACCTTATAACATTTCTATGTATCTGAAAGAATATTTTTCCGCTATTCCCGGAAGCTGGGATACCCGTATCCTTGCTACGGACATTTCCCAGCGTGTTCTGGATTCTGCCATGGATCCCAGATATTCCCTTGAAAGCTTAAAAGAGCTTCCGCCTTCCTGGCAGGAACGCTATTTTGTTCCCATAGGAGATAAAACCTATACTGTTTCAGATGCTTTAAGGAAAAATGTGATCTTTCGTTCCTTTAACCTGATGGATCCCATCCATTTCCGCAAAAAGTTTGACCTGATCTTCTGCAGAAACGTGATGATCTATTTTGATCGTCCTACGAAGGCGGCACTGGTAAGGCGCTTTTATGATGCTACCGCTCCGGGAGGCTACTTATTTATCGGACATTCTGAAAGCCTGGATAAGGAAAGCTGCCCGTTTTCCTATATTGAACCGGCTATTTACCGAAAGATCTGATCCCGTAGGTTATCTCATACGTTGTTACACTTACCTTATTAAGGAGGCGTTATGATCATGGATCATAAATTAAAATTAATGGTGGTGGATGATTCACCCTTGTTCCGCACCTGGCTGATCCGTTCTCTCTCTGAGGATGACCGCTTCCAGGTTGTAGGATATGCAGTAAATGCCCTTGACGCCCAGGAAAAGATCCCGCTGCTGCAGCCGGATATGCTTACCCTGGATATTGAAATGCCGGGAATGTCCGGCATTGATTTTTTAAAGCAGCTGCTTCCCGTCCACCCTATCCCGGTGATCCTGGTATCTTCCCTGAACCTGAGGGTTTTTGATGCCCTGGAAGCCGGAGCTGTGGATTTTGTGCGGAAACCGGATGAAGCCAATGGACTGTCTAAAGAGATCTTTCTTTCTATGCTCCGTTCCAAGCTCATGGTAGCGGCTGCTTCCCACGTACACCTTCCTTCTGTTCCTGCAGACCCTCAGGCAGGTGGTATCCGCAAGGTTTCTTCTTTACCTCCTGCCAGAAATACTTTCCTGCAGAAACCAAAGATTCCTCTGGGTGCTTCCCCTGAAACCGTGATCGCTATCGGGGCATCTACCGGAGGTACAGAAGCCATTCTCGAGGTAGTAAAGAATTTTCCTGCAGATACTCCCGGAGTTGTGATCACCCAGCATATGCCTGCCGGTTTTACAGCCATGTATGCAGAGCGCTTAAACAGGATCTGCAAAATGGAAGTACGGGAGGCGAAAAATGGGGACCGGATCCGCAAAGGTCTTATGCTTTTAGCTCCCGGAGGTCTGCAGATGCGTGTGGTACCTCTTGGAAACTCCTATGCAGTCAGTGTACAGGAAGGAGAAAAGGTAAACGGACACAGACCTTCCGTGGATGTGCTTTTTGACTCAGTTGCATTACATGTGCGGGAACACGCCATCGGCGTTCTTCTCACAGGAATGGGAGCAGATGGAGCTGCCGGTCTTTTGCGCATGCGCAAAAACGGCGCCTATACGATTGGTCAGGACAAAAACAGCTGTGTTGTATACGGCATGCCTATGGAAGCACATAAGATCGGCGCCGTATGCCAGCAGTGTCCTTTAAATACCATTGGTCAGACTGTCCTGGCCCGTGTATCCCTTCGTTAACGGATAAGAAATAAATGGATAAAAATGAAAGATAGAACTTTAAAGAATCAAAAAAAACAGATAAATAAAACCTTGAAACAGTTCCAACTTGCGAAAACGATGATCCAGCTTTCCATTACCGGTACAGTTTCAGTGATCACTGCCAGCCTGAGCTTTTATTTTTGCCCAGGCTTTTCTTCCCAGGTCATAAAAGACGCACGATCCGCTATTTCCTTTGTACAGACTGCCAGTGGCCAGAAATTTCATGAACTGGAAGACTTTCTTAAAAAGCAGACCCAGCCAGAACCAAAAATCCAAAAACAAACAGAGCTTTCAGAGGATACTTCCAGGACACAGGGGATCCCAGATACATCTTCTGTGACTGCAAATACATCTCCTGTGATCCTTGGAAAAGCAGAAAACCTGCATATGGAGGCTCAGACGGGATCAGATGGCAATTCTTATGATGCTGCCATCCTGGATACCAGTATGGGACCGATGTACTACTATAATCAGGGAGATACCCGCTGGAGCAGTTATCTCTACGGCGGTTCAGATCCCATGCAGCAGTATGGATGTGGTCCTACTGCTGCAGCCATGCTCATCTCCAGCTTCACAAATGACGGAGAAGCCATTACCCCGGTAACGATCGCAGACTGGTCTTCTGCCAATGGCTATTATGCCCCCCAGAGCGGCTCCTATCACAGTCTGATCCCATCTGTCCTTACTGCATATGGCTTTCAGGTGGAATCTGTAACAGACCATTCTCCCCAAAATGCAGCTTCCCTTCTTTCTTCCGGTCATATCCTGGTCGCCCTTATGGGTAAGGGAAGCCTGACTCAAAACGGTCACTTTGTCCTGATCACAAAGCTCCTTCCTGACGGAAATGTTTCTATCGCAGATCCTAACAGCTTTGCTAACAGCACCTGTGAATGGGAACTTCCTCTTCTTATGGGAGAGTTGAAAAAAGTCTATGACAGCGGTGCCCCGCTCTGGGCCGTTTCCATGGCTGCATCAAACTCTTCCCTCTCCTGAGGAAGGAGGATTCCCCTGAACATCCGCTCCAGATCCTTTCTGCCCATTGCCATAGCCACCCGAAGAAGGATCACCTTGTCTTTTATATCAGAATAATCATAAATCTTTCCTAAAAACTGGACTACTTCTTCTGCGCTGACATTGCTCTCTGTAAAACAGTTGATCAGAGTCAGCAGCGCATTCATATCTTTGTGGTCAGTATTCAGTACGATCACACAATAGCGGACCGCTTTCTGGTAATCTCCCAGCCTTCTGCAGCCTTCTCCCAGACACTCATACATCTGGATCAGCATGGAGGTGGTAATGATCCCCCTGTTCACTGTTCCATAGGTTTCCAGCTTTGCTATAGCCAGTTCATACATCTGTACTGCTTTTTCATATTGCCCCTTTCTCCAGTACCAGTCCCCCATAACACAGTCAAAATCAGGCTCTTTCGGAAGCTTTTCCACTGCTTCTTTGTAAATAGCTTCCACCTCGGCTTCCGGTGCGTTCAGGCACTGGGAGACCCTTAACAGGTTTGTATAGGTATAAGAACTTCGCTGATCATATACCCCCAGTTTTTCCGGCATGGCTGCCACCGCCTTTTTGTATGCATCCCTTGCTTCTTCATTTTTTCCGTCTGAAGAATAGGTATCTCCCAGATATCCAAGATAATCACAGTTTTCAGGCTCCTGCTTCAGGATCTCCAGGATGATGTTCAGATTTCTTTCAAATTTGGACTTATCCTTCTTCTCCTGTTCCTGGTAACCGGTATGGAGGAAAGCCAGCTGCTTTGTGGCATCGGTCAGATGCAGTCCGGATCTTCCTTTTCTGACCAGGTGTTCGTGTATTTTTCCTACATAGCGCAGGTCCGGCCGGTTTACAAAGAATCGGATCATGGTGCCGCCGCTTGTGATATTGTTATTTTCATCCAGATCTACGATCCCTGTAAGAAGGCCGTCTACATCTTCTCCAACATATTCCAATATCTCCGGAATCTTCGCTGCATCCTCCGGAGTAAAGCTTTCATCTGCATCAAGAAAGGCGATCCAGTCTCCTTTTGCCTGGTTAATGGCAAAATTTTTGGCAGCAGCAAAATCATTGATCCATGGAAAGAAAAATATCTTTGCCCCCATTTCCCTGGCTATCTCCACCGTACGGTCACTGCTTCCTGTATCTACTACGATCTGTTCACACATGATATCCTTTCCCCAGGAGAGGGCACGGCGGATATTTTTTTCTTCATTTTTTACGATCATACATTGTGAGATGGTTTTTTTCATCATCGGTTACCTTCTTTTTAAGTTCTAAAGGACATATTTAAAAAAAGAGGATCTGCGCAAAGCAGATCCCCTAAAAGATGCAGAATCAATTTCAAGATTACTGCAGCATGCTTAATACACCCTGAGGCATAGCGTTGGACTGGGAAAGCATAGACTGAGCAGCCTGTAAAAGAATATTGTTCTTTGTATAAGCTGTGATCTCATCTGCCATATCAGTATCACGGATACGGCTCTCCGCAGAGGTAATGTTCTCAGAAGTAACCTTCAGGTTGTTTACCGTATGCTCCAGACGGTTCTGGGCAGCACCAAGGGTTGCACGGTAAGAAGATACTGTCTCAATTGCAGCATCTATAGATTTCATTGCCTGGAATGCAGCAGTTGTGGTATTTACGGCAATTTTATCGACCTTTAATGCAGCAGCTGTCATAGACTGCTGTGCAACAGTCATTGCGTTGGTTTTATCTGCAGAAGCACCGATGAAGAAAGTCAGGTTCGCCTTAGCCTTAGGATTTAAAGGTTTCTCACCGTTGAACTGTGTAGTAGAAGCAATACGGGTGATCTCGCTGTTCAGTGCATCAATCTCTGCCTTGATGTTTTTTCTTGCAGTTTCTGTATAAGTACCGTTTGCTGCCTGGGTGGTCAGAGTCTTCATACGCTGAAGCATGGAGTGAGTCTCAGTCATAGCACCTTCTGCTGTCTGAATCAGACCGACCGCATCGTTTGCGTTGTTTACAGCCTGGTTTAAACCATTGATCTGGGAACGCATGGTCTCGGAAATAGCCAGACCTGCTGCGTCATCGCCTGCACGGTTGATCTTATAACCGGAAGACAGCTTCTCTAAGTTTTTGCTCAGTGCGTTCTGGTTGGTACTTAAGTTTCTGTAAGAATTGATCGCTGAAATATTGTGCTGGATTACCATAATGAATTCCTCCTTTTATAAAAGAAAATATGGCAGTGGACTCCTTTCCTCTGTCTTCTACTGCCCCAAGGGCCCTTTCTGGAACAGCAGAATTTTCTTTCTATATATATATATCGTCTTATGTTAAAAAAACATAAGCCTGTTTTTCATTATTTCTTTCATTTTTATTTTAAAAGTTCAAGTATGGTCTGAGGGAGATTATTTGCATTTGTAAGCATCCTATTAGAGGACTGTAGGACGATGTTACTGCTGGTGTATTTTGTGATCTCCTCTGCCATATTGGTATCACGGATCTGGCTTTCTGCCGCCTGCATGTTTTCACTTGTAACGCTTAAATTATTGTGGGTGTGATCCAGATGCATATAAGCAGCTCCAAAGGATGCCCTGACCTTAGAAACAGCCTCTATCGCGTCTTCAATGTATCCCACAGATTTTTGTCCCTTTTCTACATCGGAAAAATCTGTCTGATCCAGCTTAAGCTCCCTGCTTCCTATATAATAGCGTTCTACATCCAGAACTTCTCCAGCCTGGGCAGAACCGCCGATCTGGAGCGGGATCGTATCGTCCAGCTTTGGCGGCTGCCAGCCCTGTGTATTTGTATTGGCATCTGCCCTGGAAAACAGGGAGATTTCTCCAAATTTAGTGGTAGAACCAATCCTGTCAATCTCCTCAAGGATCTGGTTTTTTTCCATGTTCAAGGTTTCCCTGTTGGATTGATCGTAAGTTCCATTTGCGGATTTTAAAGCCAGAGTCTTCAGTCTCTGGAGCATGGAATGGACCTCTGTCAAAGCGCCATCTCCTACATTGGTAAGTCCGATGCCGTCATCAATGTTTTTCATCGCCTGGTTCAGGCTGTTGATCCTGCTGCGCATACCTTCCGAGATCGCCAGTCCAGCTGCATCATCTCCCGCACGGACGATCCGAAAGCCGGAAGACAGCTTTTCAAGGGACTTTTTCAGCTTTCCTGTTTCGATCCCCTGATTTCTGGCAGCATTTATGGATGCTATGTTATTCTGCACCTGCATGATGTTTCACCTTCCTTTGTATCTTCTATGAATATCATCAAATAACCATTTGTTTTTATTATCGGCAAAATGCCTTATTTTATTGATACCAGGGTCAAAAGGCCGGAATTGCGGGAGTGCAAAGCACGCGGCAATCCGGTATCTGTCTGTCAGATCAGCGTACCCGTATCCTTACCCATATTCATCATCATCTGAAGACGGAGGATCTGCACCATATTAGACCAGTCTTCCCCGGAAAGGTTCTCTCCCTCTCCTGCTGCCAGAAGTGTACCAAGGCTGCCGGCGCCGGAAAGACCTGTATTTCCCGCAAAGCTGCCTAAAAGACTGCCTGCTGTCAGACTGCTTCCTGTAAGGCCACTTCCTATAAGGCTGCTCACTGCTGTACTGCCGGATGTTTTCCCATATGTTCCGGTACTCACCGTACGTCCTGCCAGGATCGTATTGTTTCCCGTATAATCCGCCATGATCTTTTTTACATAATTCTGGGTTTCTTTATATGGTGGGATGCCTCCGTATTTGGTCACACTGTTCGGACCTGCGTTATAAGCTGCCAGTGCAAGGCTTACGTCTCCTCCGAACCGGTCCAGATTTTGTTTTAAGTATTTTGCCCCTCCAAGGATATTTTGTCTGGCATTGTAAGGATCGCTTACTCCAAGAGAACGGGCTGTTCCCGGCATCAGCTGCATCACGCCCATAGCCCCTGCTTTGGATACAGCCTTTGGATTAAACCCTGACTCTGCCTTTGCCACCGCCCTGAGAAGTTTAGAAGGGATCTGATATAAAGCAGAAGCTTCTTCGAAAATAGAATCCATATCTTCTTTTATGGCATTCAGCCCATTTTTCAGTATCCCCTGAAATTCCTGGACCGGTGTTGTCTTCTGTGTCTGATCCGCTGCCTGTGCAGCTAACTTTCCCCCATCTCCTGTTATCGGTGCTAAACTCATATTTCTTACTCCTTTCGGCCTGCGCCGTCTGCTCCAAGGTACCAGCCGTCCTGAGAACGGTTTACTGCCATAGATCCATCGTTATTTAGATAATACCAGATATTTTTATCATACAGCCAGCCGATCTTCATATCCCCATCCGGGTTTAAGTAATACCATTTTCCATTTCCTGTGTTCACCCAGCCGGTCTTCATACTTCCATCAGGGTTTAAGTAATACCACTTTCCGTTTCCTGTGTTCAGCCAGCCGGTCTTCATATCCCCATCCGGGTTTAAGTAATACCATGTTCCGTTTCCTGTGTTCACCCATCCGGTCTTCATATATCCATTTCCGTCGAAATAATACCATTTTCCACCATACTGGAACCAGCCCCTGGTTCGGTTTCCTTCCGCATTAAAGTAGTACCATATACCTCCCACCAGCTTCCAGGTATTGACTGCCAGAGTCCCATCCGGCATAACAAAGTTGTCTCCCTTTAGAGAACCTGCTACGCCTGGACCAGTACCGCATGCTGCATGTTCTTTTTCTTTCTCCTCTTCCGCACTGTCATCTATATCCTGTTCCTGTGATGTAACAAATTCCCCTTCTTTTAAGTATTTTTTCTGTTCTGCCGTAACCGGGACCGCTTTTACCTGATAATAGTAGATCTTGTCCGGATCTGTCATGTACTCCTTTAAGCTGACAGAGTTACCTGTAACTGTCATCCGTTTCACCACTTTATCATTTCCATATAAAGTCAGGGTATAGCCCGGAGCATAGTCTACCTTCTTCCACACTGCCTTTTCTGAGTCATGTGAGCTCCAGCCTGCTAAAGCTGTGTCACCCAGAACAGTGACCGGCGTATAGTTCACTTTTACCTGCATGGTGGTATTATCCAGGGCTTTCGCCGATACAAAATCAGCCCCGGTCACACGGCATTTGGATCGTCCAAGGGACACAGGGAAATACTTTCCCTGTGCAGCATCCACAGTGATCTCCATCCGTACCTTTTTACCAGGTTTCCAGTTTTCATATTCTGTTTTGTAATAAATATCCCCAATGGATACCCCTGATCCGCTGATGGTGATCTGGGGCTGTGGTATTTCCTCCGGATCTCCAAAAGTGGTGTTAAATTTAATACTCATGGTCTCGATGATGCTGCTCTCTGCCCCATAAGCTGTATCCATATGAAAGATTCCCCCTGGCACAGACTGTAAGCTTCCTGTGCTAAGCAGCAGTCCTGTTCCGGCACAAAGGAGTATTTTTCTGATCATTTTCATTTCCATTCCTCACATATCTTTACCTGTACCAGATCCCGTCCTCATTAACATAAAATCCATTGATATACTGGTTTTTTGCCATTTCACCTGAATCCGGCCAAAAATAATACCAATTCCCGTCAACCTGATACCAGCCGGTAGCCATAACTCCGTCAGCATCCAGGAAATAAGTTTTCCCTTCCCGGATCAGCCAGCCGGTAAACATGGTTCCCTGAAGGCTGTTGTCAAGTGTGTTTAGGTAATACCAGGAACCATTCTGTTCCAGCCAGCCGGTATATAAGGAGCCGTCTTCCCTGAAAAAGTAATAATCCGCCCCTATGATCTTCCAGCCTCCATAAGCCATGGTTCCCTGTGTATGCCCATTTTCCGTTAATGGCCAGAAATAATACCACTGTCCATTGATCTTTGCCCATCCGGCTGCCATTTCCCCGGTATCATACAGGTAATACCGGTCATTTGCCATCTTCTGCCAGCCGGTGAGCATCGTGCCATTGACATCAAAATAATACCAGTATCCGTTGACCGACTGCCATGTACCCCGGCATATAGAGCCATCCGGAAATCTGTAATTCCATATATTGCCTTTTTTTACCCAGCCTACTTTATCTGTGGTTCCGCGCTTTGCGGAAGGATTTTTTGATTGCTGTCCTTTACCATCTGATACATACCGGTCTGTAATGGAAAGCTCCCCGGATTCTATCCATTCGCTTTTTCCACCATATTTTTTTTTGGAATCCGTTCCCGGTACTGTGCGTACCTTAAAGGTATACTCTCCTGTTTTTGTCATATATGGATAAAAATTATACTGAGTTGCACTGGTCTGGGAGACGCTGTAAACTTTCGTTTTTCCTCTGTAAAGCTGCACTTCGTAATAACCGGATGTGTTATCCGGCTTTTCCCATTTAGCCTGTCCCAGGCTTTTTTCATTCCACCAGGCATCTTCCGGGGCAGCATAGTCTCCTTTGATCCCTTTTACCCGCAGGGTAACTACCAGTTCATCTCCATCTCGTCTGGCAGACACAAATGTGCCCCCACTGATCTTTACATCCGCTTTTTTATAGCTGGAAACAAAATAATCTTCACTGACATCTTCCGGTTCCAGGGTGACTTTCATCTGAGGCTCTTCAGCAGCTTTCAGTTCATTGGAGCTTTTATCCGTCCATTCGGCCTCGGAAACGCTGTATTTACCTCCACTTGCATCTACTGCCACTTCTCCATCTGAAACCGTGGTCGTTTGCAGTTTTATATCCGGAAGCTTGCTGCCTACTTCCAGCTTGGATGTAACACGGATATTTACTGTTTTAATCTCTTTTGCCGCCGCAAAAGCATCTATCTTTCCCCATTGGAACAGCAAGACTCCCGAAAGAAGGAGCAGAAACATTTCCCGTCCGTGTCTGGATCTTCTGTCAGGTATTT
>ENA-USYP01002458-USYP01002458.1-human-gut-metagenome-genome-assembly--contig:-NODE-2458-length-11105-cov-5.959557_pt1 | contig 11105 bp, 12 predicted proteins | sample MGYA00250065_ERZ773512 | MGnify/ENA primary metagenome ERZ773512 (study PRJEB29103, sample SAMN06112003) | human gut metagenome | biome: human gut; feature: ankylosing spondylitis patient; material... | reverse complement strand
AATAGACAATCATAGTGCATTTGGACGTTCACGAGTAGCTTTGAAAACTTTCGAAACTGAAAAGCCGTTAAATCCGATACGGTTTGCTGGTATTTGAAATGAATATTCGGCGAGAGCAATTCCCCATGAAAATAAGATTACAGCGTATAAAGGCCAGTTCGAAATGACTTTCATTTCTTGAAGTTTCAGATGACCGTACCATGCAAAAGTCATAAAAATGTTCGATACGGTTAATAGTAGAATAGTGTAAACTCCTTGCATGTTATAATTGTTTTTTATGTTGTGTTGTTTTATGAGTCTGTCTTAATTTTGCTCGGGTCGGGTTCTATAAATCCCGGTAAGTATTCAGGTTGTATATGGGTCATGCTATTCCATATATGGTTACGTACTTGAGGACTTATTTTTTCTAAGTTTCTTAATACCTCTTTCATTTCAGTACGATTTGATGATTTTTCATAAGGACAGACTTTTTCTTGTTTGATATATCCCGATAGTTGTGATAATCGGAGGAGGTCTTTTTCCTCTATCAGACAAAGCGGACGGATAAGAGTCATTTTAAATTTGCTCATCGATAAACGAGGAGGCATAGTTCCGAATGAGCCTTGAAATGCCATATTCATAAGCAAGGTTTGTATTATGTCATCTTGATGATGCCCCAGAGCTATTTTATTACATTGCTGTTCTTTGGCTATGGAGAACATCGCTTTGCGCCGATACCATGAACAGAGGAAACAAGGAGATTTTCGTTTGTCGTTTTCGGGATCGAACTCCGTCGTGTATTCGAGGAATGGAATGCCCGCTTGTTCACAATGTTCTTTCAAATAGGATGTGTCGCTTTTATATGAAATATTTTTCATACGTATGTGGACGGCTATTGCTGTAAATCGGGGAGAAAATATTTTCATCCGTTTTCCTAACAACTCGACCAGAGCGAGAGAATCCTTTCCTCCTGATAATCCGATAAGAATGCGGTCTCCGTTTTCTATTAACCGATACGATTCTATCGCTTTTTTTATTTTTCGGTCAAGGTGATATAATAATAGATCCTTTTCACTTTTTTCAGCCATACCCCTCTCTGTTTTTTTAAGCTGACAAAAGTAGTATATTTTAGATGATCGGAGAATCGGATTTAGGAAAATATTTTTATCTTTACCCTCATAATTTTATAATCAGAACATACATAGAGGTGATTGTTACGCAACCGTATAAAATTTCCGGAGAACGGTATCTGAAACTTCTTTTCCGGCAATATTGGAAAAGAAACTGGGGCTGGTTTCTTTTGCCGGTATTTATTTTATTGGCATTGGCTTTTCATACTTCAGATGTCATATATGTAGTTGTTATATTGGTATTCGGTGCATTTCCTTTTTTGTTGTTAAATGCCTATTTTAAGATCGCAACTCGCCCTCATAATCGTTTTCTGTTATTAGAAAAACAATTGGATATGGATAATGAGCAGATGATTTTTCATTTTGAAGATGATAAAACGGAAACTGTCAGGTGGTCTGATATAATTAATGCAGAACCGTTCTCGTCATATTATCTGCTGTACCTCGATAAGAATCGTTTTTTCTATATTCCTAAGAACATATTTTGCAATGATGAGGATCGCATTTGGTTCGAACAGGAGATTTTGTTTAAAATAATGTCTCGGAATAGGCAAAACATTCCTTAAAAAAGAATATCTTTGTGTATCATCATATTGGATGTGATAAAAAACTGGAAAAATGAGATTGGATATATTGAAACCTTTTATTATTTCTATTGTTGCCTTGAGTTGGAGCATATCGCTTTGCGGACAGGGTTTAGAACGGGCAAAAGAATTATATAAGGCCGGTAAATTTGCAGAGGCTAAACCTATTTTTGAGGAAAATATTCGAAAGAATCCTTCCAACTCGAGTTTGAACCAATGGTATGGAGTTTGTCTTTTTGAAACTGGAGATTATAAAGCGGCCGAGAAGTATCTTAAATATGCAGCATCCCGTAATATATTGGAATCATTTCGTTATTTAGGAAACTTATATTATTTGGATTATCGTTTTGAAGACGCTTTGAGCCAATATAATAAATATTTGGAACAATTGAAGAAGAAAAAGATGAATACGGCGGAGGCGGAGAAGTTGATTAAAAATGCCGAACGAGCCGCCCAAATGCTTCGTCGTGTTGAAGAAGTCCAGATAATCGATAGTCTTATTGTAGATAAAGCATCATTCTTTAAACAATATAAACTTTCTTCCGAGTCGGGAACACTGCATGATTACAATACGTTTTTCAATCTTTCATCGAAAAATAGCAGTACTGTTTATCAAAATCAGCGGGGTGATAAAATCCTTTATGGAGCGAAGACAGCAAAGAACGGGTATGATATTATGACTCGTAGTAAATTGATCGATGATAATTGGGGCGAAGAGATAGTATTACCTGCACCGGTTAACTCCTCGGCAAATGAAAATTACCCTTATTTGTTATCGGATGGAACAACGCTCTATTTTGCGTCTTCCGGTGAAGAATCATTAGGGGGCTATGATATATTTGTCACTCGTTTGAATTTGAATACAGGGAATTACTTGGTTCCTGAAAATATGGGAATGCCTTTTAATTCGATTTATAATGACTATATGTTGGCTATCGATGAATTGAATAATGTAGGATGGTTTGTCAGTGACCGTTTTCAGGAGGAGGATAAGTTGATCGTCTATTTATTTATTCCGAATACGGAGAAAAAGATTTATCGGGGAGGAGATGAAGCGCATGCTCGTTCTTTGGCACGAATCAGTGCGATTAAGGATTCGTGGATAAAAGGCGCTGATTATAAACCTATACTTGAAAAGATTGCCCGTATAAGCAATCCGGACGAAGGTAATACAAAAAAGGGAGATTTCTTGTTTCAGATTAATAACAGAATTACTTATATCACATTAAAGGATTTTGATAGTGATGAAGCCCGAAACTTGTTTATTAAAGCACAAGATATTCGGAAATCGATTCAAGAAACTGAGGATAAATTACAGCGATTGAGGAATGAATATCGACTTGCTCAGAACAAGAAACCATTTGAGTCGCAGATTGTCAGATTGGAGCAAACTTTACTTAAACTTTATGGCCAACCTGAAGAGTTGGAGGCAAAAAGCAGAGCTGAAGAAATTTCATACCTCATCAAGATGCAGAATCAAAAGAAAAAATAGTAGAAACCGATTATGGGAATGGATATCTTTATTATTGCCTTATTGATTTTTATAGGGTTGGTAATGGTTATTCTGGAAGTCTTTTTTTTACCGGGAATAACGATTGCCGGAATCAGTGCCGTTCTTTTTTTTGTAGGAGCTGTTTTTTATGCATTCATGCAATTGGGCGAATTTGCCGGTTATATTACGATTGCTGTTTCGGTTATTGTAACCATTGTCGGAATAGTTATATTTATTCGCTCTCGTAGCCTTGACCGGATGGCTTTGAAGACTACGATAGACTCGGTTGCTCCTACGTTAGTTTCGGATCAAATAAAAGTCGGAGATGAAGGAGTTACTTTGTCTCGTCTTAATCCGATGGGGTCTGTTTTGATAAATGATGTTACTGTAGAAGCCCGTACACGAGAAGATTTTATTGATGAGGATACTCCGGTTGTCGTTGAAAAAGTAGATCGGACTACGGTGATTGTGCAGAAAAAGGAGAATGAAAAACAAGTATAAATTAAAAATGTAAATTTTATGGTGGAATTCAGCTATTTGCTACTGATCGCTGTTATTGTATTAGTAGTAATTTTCTTTTATTTTGTTCCGTTTCTATTGTGGATATCGGCAATAGTATCCGGTGTCAATATCTCTCTTTTACAACTTTTCCTGATGCGTATTCGTAAAGTTCCGCCTCAAATTATCGTGCGGGCGATGATTGAGGCGCACAAAGCCGGACTAAACGCAATAACCCGAGATGAATTGGAGGCTCATTATCTTGCCGGTGGTCATGTAGAACGGGTTGTTCATGCTTTGGTATCGGCGTCTAAAGCGAATATCGATTTGGGATTCCAAATGGCGACGGCTATCGATCTTGCGGGTCGTGACGTATTTGAGGCGGTACAGATGTCGGTAAATCCGAAAGTGATAGATACTCCTCCGGTTGTTGCTGTGGCAAAAGATGGAATACAACTGATCGCTAAGGCACGGGTAACTGTACGTGCGAATATCCGTCAGTTGGTTGGTGGAGCTGGAGAAGATACTATTTTGGCTCGTGTAGGAGAGGGGATTGTCTCTTCTATCGGTTCATCGGAATCCCATAAATCTGTATTGGAAAATCCGGACTCTATATCTAAATTGGTTCTGAAAAAAGGATTAGATTCGGGAACTGCATTTGAAATACTTTCTATCGATATAGCCGACATTGATATAGGCAAAAATATCGGTGCCGGTTTACAGATCGACCAAGCTCAAGCAGATAAAAATATTGCTCAGGCAAAGGCTGAAGAAAGGCGAGCAATGGCCATAGCCCTTGAACAGGAGATGAAGGCGAAAGCTCAGGAAGCTCGGGCTAAGGTGATAGAGGCTGAGGCTGAAGTTCCGAAAGCTATGGCTGAAGCGTTCCGGTCGGGTAATCTTGGCATAATGGATTATTATAAAATGAAAAATATAGAGGCGGATACGACGATGCGGGAAGCCATAGCGAAACCTTCAGCCGGCCCTTCTAAATAAGAAAATATTTAATATAGAATATTAGTGAGGTGCATTTCAAAAGTTGGATGTAAGACTTTTGAGATGCACTTCGTTTTTTATTTTTAGCCGTACAACATGTTGATGTGTGGTTTGAAGTGTAGAATTTATCTACAAATATGTGGAGTGGTATCAATATCGTATATTTCCTTATCTTGAAATTAATTATCTGATAATCATTTATTTATTATTCTTTTCTTTATAAGGTATCATTCTTGTAGTATAATTGGTAGACAGTTTATAGATATTGTGTTGCATTTAATTTTTAGAGTAAAATAAATAAGTGCAAATGAAGGGTTCGTATCTATTTTATATTTACATTTGTAATATAATGAGGATAAAACGATCAAATTGTTACGATTATGTATATGGAACAGATTTTTCGGACTCTGCAGGAATTGGAGGAATTGTTGAAACTTATAGATAAAAGTTCTCCGGAAGTTCCTGATATCTTATATAAACTGGCGGTAGAAAAGGCAGAGGCCGTTACCGAAAAAGTAAAAGGTTTACCAAGTGTGAATTCTGGTATTCCTGAAGATAAGATGGTGTCCGGTAATGATAGTGAGGATGTTATTGTTGATACATGCGCTTGCGGCGGAGAAAAGCGTATGAAAACAGAAGAACCGGAAACATCGGCGACTCGATCTGATGAGAAGAGTTTTCAAGAAAAGAAGGATGACCTTGTGCAAGATTCTTTAATGATGGAACAAAATTCGTTGGATTTTGTTGTTACAGGTGGGATGGAAGAGTCTTGTCCTGAGTCTGAAAATCTGAGTGTAGTTGAAAAAGAGAGAGAGTTGAAAGATATTCGTAAGTTGATGAGTCTGAATGATAAATTCCGTTTTAGACGTGAGTTATTTGTCAACAGCGATGAGGTGATGAATAATACTCTTGAGGCGTTGAATGAAATTTCTTCTTTTGAAGAATCGGTCGCTTTTCTTCAGGATCAGTTTGGCTGGGATATAGAAAATAATGAGCCGGCTGTAGAGTTTTTTAATATTTTGGAGAAACGTTTTACTAATTGATATTAGCATGGCAAAGCTCTATGTAGTTCCTACCCCGGTGGGAAATCTTGAAGATATGACGATGAGAGCGATCAGAGTATTGAAAGAAGCGGATTGTGTTTTAGCAGAAGATACCCGTACAAGTGGTATTTTGATGAAACATTTTGAAATAAAAACCCGTATGCAGTCGCATCATAAATTCAACGAGCATAAAACAGTAGAAGGACTTGTTGCCCGATTACAAGGGGGAGAAAATATCGCACTCATATCGGATGCCGGTACACCGGCAATTTCTGATCCCGGTTTTTTATTGGTCCGGGAATGTCGGAAAGCAGGAATCGATGTAGAATGTTTACCGGGTGCGACAGCATTTGTTCCGGCTTTGGTTGCTTCAGGATTACCGAATGACAGATTTTGTTTTGAAGGCTTTTTGCCTCAGAAAAAAGGTCGTTCTACACGTTTGTCCGAATTGGCGAACGAAACGCGTACGATGATTTTTTATGAATCTCCTTTTCGCTTGTTGAAGACATTAATTCAGTTTGCTGAAGTATTCGGTGCAGATAGAGATGCTTCGGTAAGCCGGGAAATATCGAAGGTCCATGAAGAAACTGTTCGTGGAACATTATCGGAAATTATTGCTCATTTTACTGAAAGAGAGCCGAAAGGTGAATTTGTAATTGTGGTAGGCGGTCTTCCGGGTAAAACAAGATATGTAGAAATCTAAAAGAAAAAGTTATGAAAAAGTTTTTTTTGACAGTTGCCGTAATAGCTTCGACATGTTTGATTTCTTGCCAAGGAGGCGGAAAAGAGGTTCAGAGGCTGAAACAAGAAAATGATTCTTTGATACAGGTCAATGTCCAGACAAAAGCGGATTTTGAAGAAATGTTGCAATTGATGAATGAAGTCGAGGATGGATTCCGTCAAATGAAAGAAGCGGAAAATTATCTTATCGTGCAACAAAATGCAACGGGTGATGTAGATAAGACAACTCGGGAGAAATTAAAGTCGGATATGCAGTTAGTTGCCCAGACCTTGAAAGAAAATAAAGAAAAATTGGCACGGTTGCAAAGTCAGTTGAAAAACAGTAAATATCAGTCTTCTCAATTAAAACAGACTGTAGATCGGTTGTCTGCAGAAATAGAGAGCAAGACGGCTATGATTACTTCATTGCAGGAAGATCTGGCAAAACGGGATATTCGTATTAAAGAACTCGATGATGCTGTATCAGATCTTTCGGGTAAGGTGACAGATCTTTCTCAAGAAACTGAAGAACAAAAAAATACGATTTCTACTCAGGATAAAGAATTGAATACTGTATTTTATGTATTTGGAACTACCAAGGAGTTGAAAGAACAGAAGATTCTTTCCGGTGGTGGTTTGTTTAAGGCAAAAGAGGTGATGAAAGGGGATTTCAACAAGGATTATTTTACTAAAGCCGATTTGCGAACGTTAAAAGAGATTCCTCTTGAAATGAAAAAAGCAAAGATTCTAACCAATCATCCCGAAGGCTCTTATTCTCTGGTAAAAAACGATAAAGGACTTTTGACATTAGTGATTAGCGATCCTCAAAATTTTTGGAGCTTATCTAAATATTTAGTAGTAAATGTAGATTGATCTCTCGATTCGAATAAAGTTTTATAGATAGATGCGGAAATAACCTCTAAAAATGTTATTTTCGCATTTATCTTTTAGAGGATATAAGTAAATGAAATATCAGAATATATTCATTGATTTGGATGATACGATTTGGAATTTTCGTACGAATTCTAAAATTGCATTAGAAATAATTTACGATCGTTATGGGTTGAGTGAGTATTATCCGTTGTTTGATGAATATTATAGAGTATATAGCGAGAAAAATACGGAGTTGTGGTCTTTGTATCACCATAATCGTATCAGCAAAGAGACATTAATTGTAGAGCGATTTCGTTACCCTTTACAACGGGTGGGAGCATATAACGATAAACTGGTTTTACAATTGAATGCAGATTACCTGTCGGTATTGTCAGAGCAAGGAGAACTTGTTCCGCAGGCAAGAGAGTTGCTTGATTATTTGAAAAGCCGTTCGTACCGTTTGCATATTATCAGTAACGGTTTTAAAGAAGTCCAGTTTAAAAAGATGAAATCTGCCGGTATAGAGAACTACTTTGAGAAAATAATATTATCGGATGAGGTCGGAGTCAATAAACCGCATCCTGATATTTTCAGGTATGCGTTGAATAAAACCGGTTCATCGAAAAATACATCGTTAATGATCGGAGATAATTATGATGCCGATATTTTGGGAGCTATGCGAAGCGGTTTAGATCAAGTGTATTTTAATCCTCTTCAGAAACAAATTCCGGATGAATTTCCTACTTATGAAGTACAAACATTAAGTGAGATACAAGATATATTGTGAATTCATTATTGATTAGTATTAATTTGTTAATCGGCTATTTTTTGAAAAGGTAAAAGAAGGGTTTTGATCTATTAAAATATACAATACAAATAATGAAACTTTTGCCGATCTAAAATCCTCTTAATTATAAATAGATTGATAATTAGTACGCAGTGTCATATATATTTATAACTTTGTGTATGTCAAATATTAAATACAATAAAGATGAAAAAACTTCTATTTTTTATCACTACTTTATTTTTATGTGTTACAAATCTTTTTGCACAGGTCTCTATTTATAAAACTTACGTTAATATAAGAATGGTTCCTGATCATGCAAACTGGATATACCAACCGGGTGAAAATCCCCAAATATCTGTGTCGGTAGAAAAGAGTCAGACACCGCTATCTAATGTTACGCTTTCTTATGAGTTAGGACCAGAAATGTTAGCTCCTGAGAAAACAGGAACATTGCTTTTAAAAGATGGTGTGGGAACTTTGAAAATGGGAACAATGAAAGAACCCGGTTTTCGTACCTGTAAAGTAACAGTTTTGATAGATGGAGTTACTTATTCAAATTGGATTACGGTCGCTTTTGCTCCTGATAAAGTAAAGCCTACAGTCCCATATCCTGATGATTTTGTGGCATTTTGGAATGAGCAGAAAGAAAAGTCAGACAAGTTGCCTTTAGATGCCAATATGGTACTCCTTCCGGAGAAATGTACTTCCAAGGTAAATGTATATCAAGTCAGTTATAACTATGGAACTAATGGCGCTCGATTTTATGGAATTTTATGTATTCCCAAAGCCGAAGGTAAATATCCTGCCATATATTATGTCCCTGGAGCTGGAGTCCGTTCTTATAATGGAGCAATAACAGAAGCAGAAAAAGGTTTCATTACATTGCAAGTTGGCATTCATGGAATTCCGGTCAATCTGACAGGACCTATTTATAATAGTTTGCGTGCAGGAGCATTACAAGATTATAACGTTTATAATTTAGATAATAAAAATACTTATTACTACAATAAAGTATATATGGGTTGTAAGCGGGGAGTTGATTTAATTTACTCTCTACCGGAGTTTGATGGAGAACATTTGGCAACTTATGGTGGCAGTCAGGGTGGTGCGTTATCAATAATAGTTGCATCTCTTGATCCTCGGGTAAAATGTGTAGTATCTTTTTATCCGGCTTTAAGCGATATGACCGGATATCTTTACGGCCGTGCAGGAGGGTGGCCTCACATGTTGAAAAACGGAAAGTCATCTGTTCATAATACACCAGAAAAACTAAATACGATAAGTTATTATGATGTCGTAAATTTTGCTCGTAACCTTAAAACTCCGATATTCTTTTCTTGTGGTTATAATGATCGTGTGTGTCCTCCGTCATCGACATTTTCGGTATATAATTCTATCACATCACCCAAAGAGTTGATGGTAGTTCCCGAAACCGCACATTGGACATTCCCTGATCAACAAAAAAGAGGATTCGATTTTGTCTTAAAGCAATTTAATATGAAATAACTGTCGGTTTGTGAAGAGTGAGATTTTTAAACTAATTTTCGGAATTATTGGGGTGAATTTTGCATCAGACTGGTTATTGAATGTGGCTGCCGAAGATTTCAAGAGGGTATGATGCTGATATTTTGGGAGCTATGCAAAGAGGTTTAGATCAAGTGTATTTTAATCCACTTCAGAAACAAATTCCGGATAAATTTCCTACTTATGAAGTTACAGGCATTATCTGAGATCTGTGATATATTGTAGAGAAACAGACTTCGTGGTAATTTCCGGATTTCGGAGAAATAAAATCGGGGCTAGTTAATTCTTTGATTATTAATCAGCCCCGATTTATATAGATTAGAGTCTAAATTTAAGTGAACTCTTATAGTTAATATTTGGTGCTTTGTACGGCTTCGATCAGATGCTTGAAATCTTCAGGGTAAACATCGCCGATATTACCGATACGGAAAGTATCTGCTTGAGATATTTTCCCCGGATAGATGACGAATCCTTTTTCTTTTAGCTGAGCATAAAAGCTCTTAAAATCAAAATCTTTTTTCGGATAGAGGAAAGATGTAATAATAGGAGATTGTATATTGTCGGGCAATAATGTTTCGAAGCCTAAAGAACGCATTCCTTTTACCAAAATGTCGTGATTCTCACAATATCTTTTGTGGCGAGCTGCAACACCTCCCTCTTCTTTTAACTCTTCCATGGCTTGTTTAAATGCTCGTACTACGTGTGTCGGAGAAGTAAAACGCCATTTGCCATGGCCTTTTTCCATAGTTTCCCATTGATCATAGATATCGAGAGATAAGGATTTGGACACACCTTTGCAGTATTTAAGTTCCGATTTCCGGGCAATAATAAAGCCGAATCCGGGAACACCTTGGATACACTTATTTGCGCTGCTGATCATAAAATCGATGCCGAGTTCTTGAACATCTAAGGGAACTCCGCCGAAACTGCTCATTGCATCTACAATCAGTTTTTTCCCGTGCATTTTTACAATATGGGCGATTTCTTTCAGAGGATTCAGTACTCCGGTAGTAGTTTCGCAGTGGACTATTGCAACGTGTGTAATTTCGGCATTATGGGCGAGATAGTCATCTACATATTCTACAGAGACCTGTTCTGTTTCGTCAAAAGCAAGCATGTCGTAATTGATGCCATGATATTCTGCGATGTTACCCATTCTGTCACCGTACGCGCCGTTACTTAGAATAAGAAGTTTGTCTCCGGCTTTTATGGTGCTTCCGATAACGGCTTCTACACAATAAGTACCGCTTCCTTGAAGCAACACGGATGTATATTCGTCAGTTGCTTTTGTTGCCAGTTCGACAAGAGATTTTCTTATCTCTTCGACAATGTGGAGGTTATAATCTTCATCCCATGTACACCAGTCGGTCATCATGGTTGCTTTTACAGATTCGGATGTCGTTTACCCAACAGATAGAAGCCTAGCAAAGCGAAAATCACAATCCATAAAGCAAGGAATGTCTCACGGTCTAGAATCCC
>ENA-USYP01002456-USYP01002456.1-human-gut-metagenome-genome-assembly--contig:-NODE-2456-length-11107-cov-5.856029_pt1 | contig 11107 bp, 6 predicted proteins | sample MGYA00250065_ERZ773512 | MGnify/ENA primary metagenome ERZ773512 (study PRJEB29103, sample SAMN06112003) | human gut metagenome | biome: human gut; feature: ankylosing spondylitis patient; material... | reverse complement strand
CTAAAAAGTAGTATCTAATAGACTATATTTCAATTATTTCAAAGAACTATTTATCCACTTTTACGGGACAGTAATGACATTAATTATTAAAATTGATTATTAAAATTGATTATTCTTCCAATAAAGCAACAGTACACCAAAGATATGGAGCTTGGCCATGATAATCACCTGTATTACGTGCTCGGTCATAATAATATTGCATATCATTTTTTTTATTGGTACCCACACAAACCTCTCTGACTTTACCATCTGAATTAATATAAGTAATCATTGCCAACCAAGCTCTGCGAGCAGCCTCTCCATATTCTTTTACAGACAACCAACCATATTTCACTCCCATAATAAATGCGTATGCAAACATTGCCGAACCTGACGTTTCTATCCAACAATCTGGTTTATCAATCAATTGCCGCCACATCCCCTCTTCTGTCTGATAATTCTTCAAACTTGCCATCATACTCTGAAAACCTTGTATGATACGTGAATAATATGGACTAGATTCCGGCAAAAAACGAAGCACCTCCGCCATACCAGCTGCCATCCATCCGTTTCCACGTCCCCAAAAATATGGGACATCCGGTGCATGATAGAAAAGTCCGTTCGAGCGTTGTAATTCATCCAAATACATTGCCATTTCTTTAGCGGCACGTTCGACATACTTCATATCACCTGTCGCTCTGTAAGCATGCATCTGTATAATGGTAATCATATACATATCATCAATCCATAAACGAGTCTGCCAACTATATCCTTTCGCATCCCATTCCTTTTCTTGAGTTTTCGCATTTTCAGGAATTTCCCATTGTGTGTCAGCATAAGGCATTCCCATCTCCCGATAACGTTCATCCTTGGTTATCAAATACAGTGTCAACGGAAGACTGCCAAACATATTCCGATCAACATGATTCATAACAGGCAGAAAATTCTTATCAATAGAAAAGAATGATTCAAATCCAGCTTTCAAAGGTGACATCAACTCATTATCTTTAGTCACTTCTGCATACTTCAATGCACCATTCCAAGTAAAAGTCTCAGCATAACCTAGCGTTTTTCCATTATGTTTACCTTTTGCAAAAAGATGCCCTAACCGCTTACCTATCTCCTTAGGAGTACTTCCGACTGGAAAGTTTATTAATGACGGAATATCAATAGTACGCTTAGCTTGCAACACCCATTCCAAGATCTCCAATCCCTTCCCCCCTTGATTATAATGAATAGTCAACTTATAATACTGATATGCTTCATTATTACTCAATGCCAGTAATTTCTTTTCCGCTTTTCCAAATGTTTGACGAACTCTATTGTCTAATTCTGTCCATTCTACATTGTCGTTCGACCCATAAAGAGACCATGCACCAGGTGCGTTTCCTTCTTTATTTCCAGTTGCCATTATCGAATAATAGCGTACCGTAACCGGCTCTTTTCCTTTCCAAATTATAGAGACAGATTTATTAGGAGTATAGAAAGAACTTGTCCAATCCCCATCAACCAAATTACCAATATTTTTGCCTTCAGGAGAGTCATCATATTCAGGAGAAATACTACCTTCTATCGGCATATTATAATTATCCGTATTCAACTGATACACATAAGTATATTTTTCTTTTCCTCCATTTCCTAAACTCTCCTGAATAGTCGGTACAGATTCTCCATCCTCATTGGAACAGTTATAAAAAAGATTGCCTAATATTAAGACTAAGAACAAATAAAATAATATTTTCCCTGTATAATATACTCGACTATTATTTTTCATCACATATACTATTTTTATTATTTACCTTCAAGTTCCAACATAGCCAAACGAGCTAATATTTCTACAAAAGCTCCCTCGTGAAGGATCTCCCATGAAGTATTTGTTTTTCCAACAAAATACTTATTACTCAACAGATTAGTATTCTGATTACGGCATTCAGATTTCCAAGCTTGCAACATACTCTTTTCAAATGCGGTTACATACTCTCTCCTCCCATCAATCTTATACAACTCTAGGAATCCACGAAACAATACAGAATAGAACCATATATGATCTCCATTGATACAATAAATCTTTTCTCTCAATTCTTTTGAATCATATAAAGTAAACCACTTTTTATGAGCTGAGCGGGCAATCTGCTGCGCATCAGTCAAATATTGTTGTTCTCCTGTTATATTGTACAACAAACACGCAGCTTGCATCGGCTGACCGGAATTATAGCTATATTTACTCTTGCCAATAGTCAATGAAGGAGTAATATTATCATAGAAAAGATAATCGCCCGGATCTTGCATATACTGTATTAACCATACATATAGTTCTTTAGCCTTATCCAAATATTTTTGTTCTTTTGTTATCTGATATAATTTACATCCCAACACCGCTGCCGGTGCAGTAGAACAAGTATGTTTATTACTGTAAACAGGTTTCTCTCTCCACAAAATACCTCCACCACACGAATTAGTATTTCCGACCATCAAATAATCCCAAACCATTTCTGCCTTCTCAAGAAAACGTTTCTCTTTAGTTTGTTCATACAGTTCCGCCATATCCAGTCCAATCCAGACATTATCATCATAATATCTCTCATTTCCATTTTGCGGATAAACTGCATAAGCCTTAAGATTATTGTCAGTTGTAATGAAACGGTTGATACTGTTGTACATCCGGTCAGTCATATCTGCATACTTTTTTTGGTAAACAGGCACTCTAGAAGAAACCTCGCGCAAAGCAACAAAACCTGAAAAACCCGCTCCCTGCCCCCAAACAACAGCATCTCCATCCCAATACGGTCCGGTAGCAAGCGGATATTTTGTATTCCAACAGTCACGCGCTGATTTGCCAAAATAAAGATTCATCAATGAGGTCATCAGAATATCTGCTCTTTCCAGAAAATGTGTTCTCACCACCTCCTCTTCACGAAGCGGGGTAGCAATGACCGTCAACTCATCAGAACGTCTCCCATAATTATCGACTGCGACAGCAGTTATAATATAACTCCCCGGTTCAGAAACAACAATTAATAGTGTACTAACTTTTTCTGTAGCAATACGTATATTTTTCTTCGTGACGTTCTCAAATTTATCTCCCTCCAGTAAATAAGTGATTTCCACAGAAATAGCTCCGACTGGATTAGTCCAGCTTACTTGCAATTCATTCGCTCTCTCCGTTTTCTCCGCCATAAGATCGGCAACCGGAGGTACTATTTTTTGCCCCTGTCCGTCTTGCTTTCCATCATCTATTTCATCCATGACAGGCGAGCCGCCTCCACCACATGCACCTAATAATACAGATAAGAAAAAGATGCAGATACCTAACAGCATATTAAATCGGATATTTTTCATGACATTTCTGGCTTATATGGTTACTTTATTCTCACCGGTTCAATCGTTGCTCCTGTAATACTAATTACTCCTTTATCGGAGATATTGAAGTTACTGATATAAGAAGTACGGGGACCTACACTTGTCTCACTTGCATGAGCATGAAAGATATATTTGTAACTTCCATCGGCACAGACAAATGGCGCTCCATGTCCTGTACCGACCAAGCCTACAGACTTAGCAGCATCTTTGTCTCTCCGAAGAATCGGATTTCCACTATACTTGGTCCAAGGTCCTTTAGGAGAACTAGCAGTTGCATATCCTACAGCATAGTCTTTACTTTCATAATGGTTTGCCGAATATATCAGATAATAAGTATTCCCTTTTTTCAATAGCGAAGGACCTTCGGCAATCGTACCTTGTTTCTTCTCCCAAGGTTCAGTAGCACTTATACATTTAGTCAATGTTTCTTTTTTTATACTGGTCAAGTCGTCATTCATTTCCGCTACCCAAATCACGTTTCCCCCGGTAAATCGTACATAATAGAGATAAGGAGTACCATCATCATCTATAAAAAACGAAGTATCAATTCCTTTCTCATCTGCTACAATAGGCTGCCTTTCTCTCTGTATAAAAGGGCCTTCCGGGCTAGTAGAAGTAGCTACACAAATATGTTCCTCCACCGAATAGAACATATAAAACAAATTCTTTGATTTCACATAATACACTTCTGGAGCCCAATACCATTTAGTTCCCCAGGAATTTTCCGGTGACAAGGCCTTAATATTATTTCGCTTCCATTGCTTCAAATCTTCAGAGATATACACTTCGAAGCCGTTAACACGAGTACCATATGCATAGTATTTACCTTCATAGTATAACACAAAAGGATCAGCAATCGGCAATTTATACTCTGCTATTATATCCGGGTCAATCGCATCTTTTTCGGCTGGAGTACCTAAAATCATCACTTTCTCAGAACGCTTACCATAATTATCTACAGCTACAGCACCAATTTGATATATTCCAAATTCTGGTAATTGGAGTGTATATTTGCTATTTTCCTCACCATATACACGTACATTAGTAGTTAAGGAAGTATCCCCACCACCTACTACTAAAGCATAAGAAATCTCTACTAATACTGCATCTGAAGGATTTTTCCATTTCAGTTGCAATTCGTTAGCTTTTGATGTGGCAGCAGCAGTAAATTCAGTGATCGGATCCATGTTGTCCTCCTGAACATCTCCACTTTCCGTGTTTTTTCCTTCATCCAATGCTTTGTCATTGTCATCATTACATGACACCAAGCATGTCATCCCTATAATAAACAAAATATTGAAGAGTATTCTTTTTCTCATACCTTTCCTTTTAAAAGAAGTAAATAATTAGGTTAAAAAAGGAGAAGACTTAAACAGATGTCAACCTTCTCCCTATAAGTTTTATTAGAATAGAAAAAGGGGGAGAACCTTCCTATCACATAGATAGAATTCTCCCCAATATTTATAAGAGCTAGACAAACTTCAGTTTACCACTGAATCTGCTGATCTTCGTCAGGAATCAAAGTATTCAAATTACGCTGCATTGCCAAAGAACCTTCTACCACGTATTCAAGCTTTGTACCAGGGACAGTTGTATAATCCTTAAAAGAGTAATATAAATAAAGAGTAATATAAATCTTCTTCAGATAAGGCTTTAACTCATCCATCTCTTCATTCATTGTAAAGGTACACGCCTTTTTTTCATCAAGTTCTAATTCAATCTCTGGATTATCAGACCACACCTCTAACAATTTCGAATCCGTGCCTTTCTCCGGAAAACGAATAAACACTTTGTATTGTTTACGATCAAGATAATCTATATTTCTTGTACCCGCATAGATAAAAATTGTCCTATCATCTACCACAAACGCTCGTTGCGAAGATATAGTGAAAGGATTTTTCACATCAGGTTTAAGAAAAATTCGATATTGAGCCGCATCATACGTGCCTGAATAATCATTGAACGGAAGCAAACGCAACATAGCTCTGCGGTAGTATTTACGCGGATTTATCTGATAATCATAAGATTGGTCACCCAATATCTGTATGGGTAACACCCACTTATCTGCCTGATCAAGCGTCTCATCTAATTTAAATTCAATCGGCAATGTTGTCAAACATTCACCAGCCGGCATTTCAACAGACTCCGGCATACTATAGTACTTACTGGGCAGCTGTTGGAAATAAAGTTCTTTACGATGTCCATATTGTTCAATATTTAACCGTTCCAAAGTATCAGGATCCAAAGCAAAATGAATTGTATGAGATTGACTAGTCATAGTAGATCCACTCATAATAACCGGAAGATCATATTTTACCACTCCACCTGGCTTAAATCGAACATACGTCGTGGTCACTCCCTGATCATTAACACTCGCTTTGAAAGAAGCCATATGTAAATATTGTTCATCTTCCCACTCTTTATTACAGGATGTGCTACAAGCAATTAACACTATACCCCAAATTATATTATATATATTCCTCATTTTATTAATATCTAAAAAGTTATTCTGGATTTGTCCATCCAGGATTCTGAACCAGATTCACATTGTGTTTCAATTCAGTATGATCAATCGGACAAAGCCACATTTTTTCAGCAAAAATAGTCGGTAACGACGTACACATCACAGGCGTATGAAATTGATCAGCCATATCCTTTGATGCCAACATATTACAACCATATACAGGAGTAGTTTCTTCTAGAGGTGCATCTAACCAACGACGTAAATCCCAGTAGCGATGCCCCTCAGCAAAAAACTCAATCTGCCGCTCACGTTTTAACATCCTTCGGAATTCATTTGGATCATCATAAGCAGTTTCATGGCCTTTAACTTTATCATAATCAGGCAATCCTGCACGAATACGAATAGGCCGAATCCCCTTCTTCATTTCAGTTATGTCACGTTTAACAGAATGCATTTTACTACCATCCCAAGAAGGAACCTCATACGAACCCGTCAGTTCATTCAATGCTTCTGCATAAATTAACAATACCTCTGCATAACGAATGGCCGGGTCTGCTTTATGCTCAATACGATCAACATCATACGAATTTTTCTGCGTATAACTGATATCATTTGGATGTACATATTTTTTAACACCGATGCCTGTGCGAAGCCAATAAGAGGAGTTAGCATACCCATTACTTCCACCACGGTAGTAGAATACTTGTATATTTTTCTCCTCATCATGAGTGTTATCATTCAGTGCATTTAACAAATGCCATGTACTTCCATTATAGCCCACTGACGCATAAAAACGAGGCTCACGTTGCACATATTGTTTAGACACACCAACCCCCAACGGTCCCAGTTCAGGATAATCGGCTAATTCTTTCGTCTCTACATACCCCTCTGCTCTTGGACGGGAATCATAACGACCTTTATATCCATCAAACTCCTTATACACATCATTCATACCTGGACAATTCGTACCATCATTCATATAATAAGCATCACATTGCTTTTGGGTCATACCTTGCGAACCATATCCACCAGCACCATTACGTGGAAGTTGGTGAACAACCATAATATCTACACTTTCACGGCTTTGGTTCTTACCTCGAGTAAAAATTAGTTCTTCATTCTGACTTACTATAATACTTCCATCAAACATTTCACGATATGATTGAAAAGGATCAATATTTTTCCATCCATTTGGCCATGATTGATCGGAAAATTCATCATCATGTGGTGGAACAATTGTCGCTGGATATGCAATATCACCAGTATTACTATTGAAGTATGCCACATGTATGCCATAAATATTCAAATCCATCACATCTTTAGCTGCCGCCGCTGCCTTTGCCCATTTAGACTCATCATAAGTTTCGGGAAGCAAACGTTTCCCATCTTTATTCACCAAAGCTGAAGACACCACTTCTGGAGCTTTTCCATTAAATAGCGGACTAGCTGCATACAAAAGAATTTTGGCTCGTAAAGCTAAGGCAGCTCCTCTCGTCGGACGAAGCACCTCCTGTACTGAACGTTGTAATGGTAATCGTTCTGCAGCTTTCAAAAGTTCACCAGTAATGTAGTCCACACATTCATCATACGAATTTCTCGGGTAAGCTAATTCATCATATTCTTTTGTGTAATCGACCCCCTCATCCGGAATGATAGGCACTGGACCAAATGCACGAAGCATCAACCAATAATAGTATGCCTTCAAAAAATGCGCCTGCCCTTTAAAATCTGTGATTTCTTCTTCTGTAAATTCCTTATTTTTATCTATATTATTCAAGAATATAGCTACTTGACGAATACCCAAATAAGCATTCTTCCAAATACCACTACTGGAATTATTAACTCCACTTTCACTATATTGGCCACTCTTCCATTTCTCATAACCACCGTCTCCATAATACATGTCATCAGCAAAATTAAAAGGATAATCTCTCTTACTACAAACATCCTGTAAGTAACCATTACTTAAATAAGAATACCCTCTTGCTAACCACCTGTTTGTATAATCCCGATTGCTAAAGACATCTTCAATGCTCATTCTTTCATCAAATAGATAATCTGAATCTAAATAATCAGAGCATCCTACTAAAGAGGTCAATCCCACAGCGAAGGATAAAATTGTTATTATCTTTTTCATACATATTCTTTTTTTACAAATTAACAGATACACCTAAAGAAAGCGTCTTATTTAGCGGATACGACTTTCCTGTAGAACTTCCCATTTCCGGATCCCAAAGCTTAAACTTAGAGAAAGTGAGTAAATTAGTCCCAGTAAAGAAAATACGTACCGTATTCATATGAGCTTTACGAACTAGACTTGCAGGAAGTGTATAACCAATATCTAATGTCTTCAAACGAAGATAAGCTCCATTTCTAAGCCAATATGTAGAAGCACGATTATTATTATCATTCTTTCCATAAGTCAAACGAGGATATTCTGCATTCGGATCTTCATTGACACCTAAAATCCAACGATTGCCTTCAGCCATTTCTTTCATCACATTTCCCCAACCATCACCATCACTATTACCGCCGGAGAACATATAAACAGTAGAACCGTTTATAAAATAAGTGGATTTACCTACACCTTGGAAATGTACATTCACATCTAAACCTTTCCATTTTGCCGACACACCGAAACCATACGTAAAATTAGGTTTTTTTGTTGCACCAATTGCCACCTTATCATTATCATCAATTACTCCGTCTCCATTAATATCTTTGTACTTAATATCACCCGGCATAACATCACCAAATTGTTTTGGCCAATTACGAATTTCTTCATAATCCTTAAATAGGCCTAATGCAACCAGTCCCATAGCTTGATCAACCCGGTGCCCTTCCTGCATTTTATACCAGTAGACAGTATTTTCTTCATCACGCTCTAAAATCTCATTTTTACTATAAGTCATGTTTCCACGTATAGTCAAATCCACTTTGTCTATTTTATGGCGGAAAGACAAATTTCCATCAAATCCACGCGCTTCAACTATTCCGACATTGGCATAAGGGTGAATATCCTTTTCATTTGCTTTACCATCCTTATATTCCGTCCATGTACCCAATGAAGCGACCCAAGGTAGATAGTTACGTTCCATATAAATGCCTTCTCTTCGTTCATGAAAGTAATCTATAGAACCTGATAGTTTATCATCAAAAAATGAAAAATCTATACCTAAATCTTGTTTTGTGGATACTTCCCATGACACGTTCGTTGAAGCGACAGAAGTATAGCGCATACCACCATAATATCTGTTATAGCCAAAATCCGCAAATTGATATCCCCCAACAGGGTTATTTCCACTTACTACTTTTCCATCTTTGTCTCTCTCCAACATTGTTTCAAGATTATACAAATATGGGAAACGAGTATCTCCTAAATTATCATTACCTGTTTTACCATACGAATAACGTATTTTAAACATATTCACCCATTTTAAATTATCTTTAATAATAGATTCTTCCGCCATATTCCATGCACCAGAAATAGCAGGAAAGAAACCGAAACGATTATCTTTATGGAAATTCTCCGAGCCAGTATACCCAAAGTTAAAATCAATAAAGTAACGATATTTCCAGTTATAGTTAGCACGTCCAGCTAATCCTTGATTACGCCGAGAAATACCATTCTTAAGATCTGTACCGATACCTTGAGTTGCTGTTTTTGCAGATTGTGAATACTTTACAACCGCTCCCACATGGTGATCTTTAAATCCACGGTTATAATGCAATTCCCATTCTAAAAACTCATTTCTTTTTCCACTTGAACCGGAAGTTTGTGTCATCTTCTTCTCCTCCGAAACACGAGTAAAAATCAAATCCCCATTTACATCACGATAAGGTTCTGCTTTATATAGTTCTGGCCACTTCACTCGTTTTATCCAATTGGAGTTTTCCGTATCATACCCGAAGCGTCCAATAAATTTAAGTCCTTTCGTAATAAAATCCAGCTTCTGTTCCAACGTTACATTTGTTTGAATATTATTCTGCCAACTTTCATTGTATCCAGTCATAGTAGCTTGCACCCATGGATTGATATTACCTTCCTTTGCAGTCCAAGAGGATACTTTACCATCTGAATATGTTATCGGCATCATAATAGAGTTATATCCCATCAACGTTGTCCAAATAGCATCTGTTCCTACACCCGGATCGTTCTGTTTACGTAATGAACCAGAAACACCAACTTTCAACAAGGTTGTTTTAGTTATATCAATATCCACATTCATACGATATGTCCACTTTCGGAAATTAGCATTAGTATTATATTTCTTCAGCGACTTATCTGTTTTGTACATACCTTGTTGATCCTGATAGCTACCACCAACATAATAGCGGGCAGTCCTACCACCACCAGTCATATTTAATGAAGCACGAGTGCTCCATGCACCATCTCGCAATATCAAGTCCATCCAATCCACATTCGGATATAAATCCGGATCAAGACCAAGACGGAATAATTCCAATTCTTCAGGCTGATACAAAGGTTCTTGATTACGAGTCGTCTTCGCCTCGTTTGCCATCGAAGCATACGTGTACCCATCTACAAATTCAGGAAGCTGAGTAAACATACTATAAAAAGTTTCGACTTTAGCATTTATGTTAATTTTCCCCTCTTTACCACGACGAGTATTAACCAAAATAACACCATTAGCTCCCTTGCTACCATAAATTGCCGTAGCTGAAGCATCCTTCAATACCGTAAAAGATTCCACATCTTCGACATTAATCTCATTCAAGTCGCGTTCAAATCCATCAACTAAAACCAATGCAGCATTACTAGCACCAAAAGTAGAGATACTTCGTATCCAAAACTCAGAAACAGAACCAGGTCGACCATTGGATTGCATAGCCTGGATTCCAGGAACAACACCCGCTAATGCATCAGCCATAGAAGCACTTGGGCTTGTTTTCAATGCTGCAACATCTACATTGGTCACAGCACCAGTCACAGCAATTTTCTTTTGTGTACCAGTACCAGTAACTACTACTTCATCAATAAGGGTAGCTTTAGCTTCCTCCATAGCTATATTTACTGTTCGTTGCTCTTTTACCAATACTTCCACTGGTTCATATCCAATATAAGTAAAAACTAATTTGTTATAAGGAGGCATTTTGAGTAGAAACTTACCATTTATATCGGTTATCGCACCTAAACCGGGCATATTCGCAATAGATACATTGACACCTATTAACGGTTCTTTGTTTGTATCAGTTACGATACCTGCTCCCTGCCCGACCAGTCTGTGAATTTTATATTGAACGAACTGCTGGACATGGAACAAATAGGCATAACACTAACCG
>ENA-USYP01002442-USYP01002442.1-human-gut-metagenome-genome-assembly--contig:-NODE-2442-length-11174-cov-3.836442_pt1 | contig 11174 bp, 8 predicted proteins | sample MGYA00250065_ERZ773512 | MGnify/ENA primary metagenome ERZ773512 (study PRJEB29103, sample SAMN06112003) | human gut metagenome | biome: human gut; feature: ankylosing spondylitis patient; material... | reverse complement strand
TTTCAAGCAGAAGACGGCATACGAGATTACGTACGGTGACTGGAGTTCAGACGTGTGCTCTTCCGATCTGCTCAACGCTCATAAATGCAGCCTTTTCTATCAGCGGCGTTACTAATTTTCTTTTGTTTTCGTCTAAGTCCTTGAAAATACCCTTAAGTCTGGTCTTTTCGGTCTTTATCCTCTGTTCTTTGGTTTTCTCTTTCTTTGTTGCCATTCCTTTACCCCGCTTTCCATTCCTGCGCCGCACCACACCCCCTACACCACCCGTGCGCACGCCCGTAGGGTAATTTTAGGGTATCCCCCTCGGTATTCGCCCCCTTTAATTATTTTTCTGATATGGGGGGAGTATGCCGCCGTTCTCGTCGAACCGATACCGCTTATGTCTCTCCTGTTTGTGGTGTTCCTTGTTGTGGCAGTCTTGGCACAACGCCTCTAAGTTATCCCAGCACAACGTAACGCTTATGTCGTTTATGTTCTCTCTGTTAAGCCAGCGCTTATGATGCACTATCTTTGCTGGTTGCCCGCAGCGTTCACAAATATAATCTTGTGACATTAAATAAGCGGCTCTGGTTTTTTCCCATGCCGCTGATAAATAAAAACTCTTAGCCCATGCTTTCATACTGTCCCCTCTCTTTCTTCATTCCCCAGCGCCCTAAGTTTCATGCGCTGGGTGGAGGCTAAAGAATGAATAGAAAAAGAGTAGGCAACTGCTGCCGCACATGGCTTAAGCTATCGCCTACTCATTTCATGCTACCATTGTATCTCTTTTGTTTTCCCATGTAAACACCACGTTTTTACCACGATATTACCCGCTGCTGCTCTGTTATCATTTCTCTTACTGGCACGCCTGCTGCTCTTAGCTGCTCGTATATACTCCTTATCTCGTGTCTAAACCAGCCTACATACTGCATGGGTACTGGCTGATATTGCCGCCCCATAAATGGGTTATCTGCATACGCTGCCACCTGTGAAAACTCATATAGCAGCAGTGGCTTACTCTGGTCTAATAATAGCCGCAATATATATGCTGTCGTTCTTCCGTGTAGCCGTCCCTCTGGCGGCTGCCATATCCCAGTTATTATATATAACCTCTGCCACTCGTAAAGCTCAAATCCTAACGCCTGCTCTATATGCTTTATCAACCTGTCTGCCGCCTGCTGTTCTCTCGCTGTTTCCCGCTTTCTTTTTATCCATGCTTTTATTTTTTCAAACACTTACTTTACCCTCTCTTCGTCAATCCCCCACAATAATACTGACAGCTCGTTTATGATGCCCGTAACCCAGCGCCTCGGTGTGTTCTTTCCTGTGTCCAGTTTCTCTGCAATTTCCGCATAGTCCATACCCTGCATGAAATACATTTCAAAAGCCTTGTACTCTACGCCTCTGCCTGCTGCCTCTCTGCGACGCTCTATCTCTTCTACTGCCTTGTCTATATGTGCTGTCATTATCAATGTCTTAAAGCGTGTGCGTCTGATACTCTCTAAGTATGTACGCTGCTGCTCGTCCGTCATGCCCTTAAGCTCTAACTGCTGCCCGTCGCTTATGGCGTTCTCGATATGAAAAACCGCATCACGGTAACATTTCATAAGCGTAAAAGTATTGTGGTATTTCTCTTTCTTCCTCTCCTGCTTTTCCTGTCGTTTCAGTTCCGTTATTGCAGCCTTTGCCTGTTTCTGCATCAGCTCTGTTAATTCGCTTTCATGCAGCTGTACCCAGCTTTCAGCCTCTGGCGGCATTTCTACCCCTGCCGCCGCTGTTGTCTTTGTTTCTTCCTGCTCCATGTTCTGTACCTCGCTTTCTGTTAATTAAACGGTAGCTCTTCGTCTGCTCCCTCTGGGATATTCATAAACCCGTCACTCTCCGGCAGCTGCTGCCCTCTCGCCTCTGCCTCTGCTTTGCTCTCTCCAAAGCCTACGCTATTTGCCACAACCTCTGTGTAATATACCTTACTGCCCGTGCGCTGGCTCTCGTAGCTGCCTGTTTTAATCTTGCCAGTAACCTCTACCCTGCTGCCTTTGCTTAACCATTTCTGCGCCCATTCCGCAGTACGTCCGAAACACTTAATATTTATAAAATCTGTGTCTTTCCCGTCGTCTACTGCAAGCGTAAAGCGGGTAATAGCTGTGCTATTGTCCTGCCCGCCATATCTAAGCTCTGGCTCTCTTGTAAGCCGCCCTGTAAGTGATACGTTATTCATTCTCTCTGCCCCTCTCTTCCAGTTTGTCCAGCTTTGAAAATATAGCCAACAATTCCAGTGCTATAATTCCCAGTAAAATATTAGTCATTTTCTACCGCCTCGCTTTCTTCTCTCAATCCTGCTGCCATATTGCTAAACGCCGCTGCTACGTTCTCGCATAATGTCGCCAGTGCTGGCTTTATACTCTGCACCCAGCGGTTAATAGCTGCCGTCAATGTTTCTGCTGCTGTTGGCAAGGTTTTATTTATCTGTCTTGCCATTTTTCTTGCAAGCCTGCGCTGTTTTCGCTTGTCCAGCTCTAACGGCGGGTTTACTCCATGCTTTTTCTTATAGTTCTTTTTCCACTGTCTGTATTTCACTGCTTACGCCCCTTTCTCCATATCGTATACGGCAGCGCCCATACTGGCGCTGTTATTATCAACGCCAGTTTAGCTACGCATATCAGGCAATATACCACCCCGTCTACTACTACCTTTCCCGTTTCTTTCATCGCATCTACTACGCCGTCCATAAACTCAAACATTTACCGCCCCGCTTTCTGTGTCCGTTTCGGACACCTTACCCGTATAGTCTGTTACTCTGATACCCAGAATACAGTAGCCCTCTGTAAGCCCTGTATAATCTTCCAGCATATAAATAATATCTGCATCAATCGTGCGCCCTGTATGCTTACCGTCCTTAAATTCCAGCATTTTAAGGCTGTCGCCCTGTTTATATCCTCTGTCATTCTTCCGCAGCTCAAAGCTCTTTTTCCCGCTTATTACGTCCTCGTAATCAGATGTAACGGTGCCCGTGTAATCATATTGCAAGAGGGAGAGCGTAAGTTCGATTCCTATATTCGTCTGGCTGGTGGCGAGATTGAATCACGGATTTCTTATCCGGGTAGTTTTAACTAATTCTAATTTAAAAAGATGATTATGAAACGTACTTTTTTACTTCTTTTTTCTTTGTTCAGTCTGGTAAGTTTGCAGGCGGAGAATAGAGTGAGCTTAACTTTAATACCTCCGGGAAAAATCACTAATAAGGTCGATCTGGATATCCGCGGTGGCATTGTGAACGAAAGTGCTTCACAACAGACTTATCAGGTAGCTTTGTATTGGAATAAAGAGAATAAAGATGCACTGTTATACGAAACGGTTGTGACAATCCCTGCCGGAAAGGCCGAAACGGTTAAGGTGGTTATACCTACCAAGGACCGGGTGGGGAAGAATAAAGTGATCTTCAAAGTGGCTAATGAAGGCAAGGCCTATCGGAAGACAAAAGATATAGAAGTGATTGAATCGGATATTCGCTCTATCCAACAGATATCCGGTGCCTGGACGGGCATCTATCACTGGAGCGAAATCGAAGGAAAACATTGGAATCAGGATATCAAGAAGATGACCGACGATCAATGGAGAGAGTTGATCCGTTCCATGAATAAGCTGGAAATGAATATGGTGGTCATTCAGGAAGTTTTCCGCAATGAAGAATATGTAGGCAAACATACTACCAATGTGGATAACTATGTAGGTAAAGCCTTCTATCCTTCCAAACTGTATCCCGGCCGTATGGAACTTACAGCCAAAGACCCGATTGAAGCCATCCTGACGGAAGCCGATAAACAGGGCATGAACGTACTGATGGGAGTGGGTATGTTTGCCTGGTTCGACTTTACCCCCGAATCTTTGGAATGGCACAAACGGGTGGCTAAAGAACTGTGGGATATGTATGGTCATCACGAATCCTTTTATGCCTTCTATGTATCCGAAGAGAGTGGCGGCGGCCTGGATAACTGGGAACAACGCCCCGAGATGCGTAAAAAGAGAAAAGACGATATCGTGAATTTCTTCAAAGAGTTTAAGGCTTACTGTAACGCACTTGCACCGGACAAACCGATAATGCTGGCTACCAACAGTTTTGAAGTTCCCAACGGAATGGATACATATCCGGCACTTATGGAGCATCTGGATATCTTGTGCCCATTCGGATTTGCCCGTATGCCGGACGGTGATCTGACTGGTAAGGAAGCGGCTAATATGTTGCAGAAAGTTTGTGATGAGGCTAAAGCTCATTTGTGGTTCGACTTGGAAGTATTCCTGTTCAATCCGGATAACTCCCTCTATCCCCGTCCGGTAGAAGAAATCATCCGTGACTTGAATCTGTTTGATAACTTCGAGAAGATTCTTTGCTATCAGTTCCCGGGGGTATTCAATGATCCGAAGATGTCTATCCGTGTGGGCGAAGCACGCACTATCGACTTGTTCAACGGATACATGAAATACCTGAAAGAATTGAAAGCTAAAAATAAGAAACGTAAATAAAGAAAATGATGAAACGTTATTGTCTATATCTGTTTATCCTGATAGGGATAAGTTGCTCTGCGGAACTGAAAGCTCAAAAAAATGGAACTATTTACAAAGGGAATGATCCTGCCGTGCGATATACCGGCAGAACGTTGGTTTCCCCCGATGGTTCGGTAGCTTTCGACTGGGTAGGCACTTATCTGGAAACCCGCTTTACTGGTGGAAAGCTGTCAGTGAAAGTTTCTGAAACAGGAACGAGCTATTATAATGTATTTGTTGATGGCAAACTGCATAAAGTCGTGAAAGTATGCGGAACGGATACATTGATTCATCTGGTATCGGGCATAGACAAGCGCATTCATAGTTTGAAGATACAGAAACGTTCCGAAGGCGAATTCGGCAAGACAACTGTCCATCAGTTTGTCTTGTCCGGTTCGGGACGCCTGGCGGAAGAGCCGGCAGTGCGAACACGGCATATCGAGTTTATCGGAAACTCACTCACCTGCGGATATGGCACAGACGGGAAACATCGCGATGAACCTTTCCTGGTAGAGACGGAAAATTGTAATCTCACATTTGCCTCTATGGTAGCCCGTTATTATGATGCGGACTATACACTGATTGCCCATTCCGGTAGAGGAGCCGCTCGCAATTATGGTGATTCGGTACGCGTGTCGAAGGTTACGATGAAAGACCGGATGTTGAATACCTTTGACGAAGACCTCACCCATAAATGGAATTTTAAGGAATATCGTCCGGATCTGGTAGTTATCAATTTAGGTTCCAATGATTTCTCAACGGAGCCTCATCCTTACAAAAGCGAATTCACCAAAGCGTACAAACAGATTCTTGCACAACTGCGTGAGCATTATGGAGATATTCCCATATTGTGCATTTACCCTGTAGCTATGCAGGCCCCTGTATTCAGTTATTATGAAGCGATAATAAACGAAGTGAATGATCCGAAAATCTTTCTACTGAAACTGGATAAGAATCTCTATAACCGGACTACCGACCTGGGGGCTGCATGGCATCCCGGATATTCGGGACATAAGAAAATGGCGATGTGGATAATTCCTTATATCTCTACGATTATGGGCTGGGATCTGACGGATAAAGTGATTGAGTAAACCTGAAAAAAAACAAGAAATGAGTATGTCGAAAAGAAATATAATATGGCTCCTGATGGCTTTCTTCTTTATAGCCGATCTGGCTGCCGCCGTTCATAAAGGAAAGAAAGAAGTGGTTCTGTCCGAGCAGAGCCTGCGTGATAAAGTGAAAGGTGCCTGGGCGGGTCAGACCTTGGGATGCAGTTACGGGGGACCTACTGAGTTTAAATTCCTGGGAACTATCATTCAGGATTATATTCCCATTCCCTGGGATAAGCATACGGTCAAGAATTGGTATGATACCTTTCCCGGTTTGTATGATGATGTTTATGTGGATCTGACTTTTGTGGAAGTTTTCGAAAGATGCGGGCTGGATGCTCCGGTTGATTCTTTTGCGACGGCTTTCGGACGGACAGAATATCCGTTGTGGCATGCCAACCAGGTAGCCCGCTACAATCTGTTGCAAGGAGTGAAAGCACCCCAGAGCGGTTACTGGAAGAATAACCCTCATGCACATTGCATCGACTTCCAGATTGAAGCGGATTTTGCCGGGATTATGTCACCGGGAATGCCTAATCAGGCCGCTGAAATCTGCGATAGGGTGGGGCATATCATGTCCTATGGTGAAGGATGGTATGGCGGAGTTTATGTGGCAGCCATGTACTCTCTGGCTTATGTCAGCAATGATATAGAATATATCGTAAAAGAAGCGCTGAAGGTGATACCGGAAGAAAGCGATTTCCACAAGTGTATGTCGGACGTAATTCGCTGGCACAGGAAATATCCGAAAGACTGGAAACGAACCTGGTTCGAGTTGCAGAACAAGTGGAGCGAAGAAATCAGCTGTCCCGAAGGCATTCATAATTCCTTTAATATCGGTACGAAGATAAACGGTGCCTATATACTCCTGGGCTTGCTTTACGGACAGGGGGATTTCACAAAGACCATAGATATCGCCACGCGTGCCGGTCAGGACTCTGATTGTAATCCGGCTTCAGCCGCAGGTATCCTGGGAACCATGATAGGATACAGCAACATCCCCGAATCCTGGAAAGAAGCTTTGTATGAAGTAGAAGACATACCTTTCTCCAATACGGATATCAGTCTGAATAAAGCCTATGACATGACGTACAGACATGCCAGCGAGATGTTGCAGAAACATGGAAACGGGAAGGTAGGAACAGACTTCATAATCAGACGGGAGAACATCAGACCTGTTGCTTTGGAAGTAGCTTTTGAGAATCTGAAAGTGAGCGATAAACTTACAATAGAGAAATCCATAGATGATGTAAATCCCTTCTCTTTCGAAGGAACCGGATTGGTTGTAAAAGGATATGTGGCAGGTGGACTTCCGACGGACTATACGGCGGAGATGGATGTATATATCGATGGACAGTTCTATGAAACAACCGCCTTGCCCCAATATATCAATCACCGGAAGTGTGAATTGTTCTTCTGCTATGACCGTCCTGTAGGGAAACACACTGTAACTTTTAAATGGAAAAATCCCGTATCGAACGGGAAAATATGGATAACCGAAGTAATAATCTATACAACGAAATAAATATGAAAAATATACTATCCCTAATCAGTATTTCTTCTCTGCTGCTTGTGTTGGCGGCTTGCGGTAGTAAGCAGGCCCCCACAGCAGAGGAGATAGTAGCGAAAGCACGTGCGGTAAAGACTTTGAATGCTTACGACGAGATGAGCTGTGTGGTGTACGAAATGAAAGGACTTCCCGAGTCACCGCAAACCTCGATAGACCGTTTTATCAGCGATGACTGTGTGGAGGGAACGGGAAGCTTCGAGCTTAAATACTCTTTCTCCGGCAATGCGTCCGGAACCGAATCCGTATATATCCAGCAGAGTGGGGGAGACTATCGCAGTGACTTGTCTTTCCATCCGTTGGGACTTTCCATCTGGGTGAAAGGTAATAAGAATAATAAAGGTACATTCCGTTTCATGCTTATTCAGGATGTGGATCAGTTTACGCAGGATGCGCTTCATGAGAAAGATCGCTGGCAGTTCTTCGAGTATGTGGATAAGGATGTACTGACCAAGGAAGAATGGACACGTGTAGTGATGCCTTATGAGGCTTTTACTTTTGCCAAAGGGCGTGATCTGGGCGAAAACAAACTGGTTCTGAACCGCCTTGAAGGTTATCGTCTTGAAATCACGAACGATGATAACAGCATGTGTACAGGTGAGTTTTGCATCGACAATCTGGAGCAACTGACCTCTTATACTCCTGAATTCAAGGGAACTCCCAAGTTCTCCAGTGTTTTCATTCAGCTGAATGGCGTCTATAAAGAGACCAACTGGGATGAAGAATTCAAAGCAAGCCGTGAAGTGGGCATTGACACTTGGATTATCCAGTATGCCGAAGGTTTCAATGACCGCACGAATGAAAAATCTTCTTTCTATTCGCCGACAAATCTGCCGTGGGTGACCAAGCAATATGATATCATGAACCGAATGTTCGATGCTGCCGAGCGTAACGGGATGAAGCTGATTGTCGGACTATACCCCGGTGATTACAGCAAGGAAGATACCACAAAACCGGAACAATATGAATTTCTGGTGGAGCGTAATAAACAAGTATTCGATGAACTGTTTGCCCTTTGGGGGAATCATCCCAGTCTGGCGGGATGGTACATAACCGAAGAATTTCATGATGGTTCGTATCCGGTAGGCTGGCAGCAGGAACCTGCCTTGTCTATGCTGGCTAATTATTTGCAGACAGTGGCGGCTTATGTGAAGTCGAAGTCTCCGAAAGAAGTCTGCATAGCTCCTGCTTTGTGGAGGGGAATGCCCGCTGACCTCTGCGGAAAATGGTTTGGTAAGATATTTGCCCAGACTCCCGATATAGATGTGCTTTATCTTCAGGATATAGGCGGACGTTGTCTGGTAGATTTTGATGTAGACCTGCCCAACTGGTTTGCCGAAATAAAGAAAGCCTGCGATGCTAACGGAGTGATTTTCGGAGTAGATATAGAGTCGTTCAAAGAGTGCTGGTGCCCGAGAATTACCATGCGGACCAAACCCTGGACCGAGCTGGAGGAACAGCTGAGAGTAGCCGGAATGTTTACCGATCATATTACGAATTTCAGTTGGGCTACCTTCAAACCGGGAACAGATACCTATGAAGGGTATAAGAAATATCTTGAAGGAAAATAAGCAACCCTATTAAAAGCAAAGTTTCATCGGATGGAACAAAGAGTTTCAAGCAATGAAACCCTTTGTTTCATCCGATGAAACTCCTGGTTCCAAAGCATGAAACTCTCAGTTTCACCCGGTGAAACTGAAAGAAACTCGTGGTATGCTCAATCAGTAAACGGGAAATACTTTATTATGAATAAGTTTTTAGAAGAAATATCCTGTCACGGTGACACATACATGCATTTATTTATTTAAAATATAGTACCATGAAGAAAATTATAGTAATTGGCAGTTCCAATATAGATATGGTGGTGAGGACCTCTCATCTGCCGGCTCCCGGTGAAACCATTCTGGGTGGTGAATTCTTTATGAACCAGGGCGGTAAAGGAGCCAATCAGGCAGTTGCAGTGAAAAGGCTGGGTGGTAATCTGATCTTTGTAGCGAAGTTGGGGAATGATATACTGGGACAGCAGTCAGTGGATTATTTCAAGAAAGAGGGAATAGATACAAAATATATCACTCTTGATGAAAACTCTGCTTCCGGAGTTGCTTTGATCAGTGTGGACGATCATGCGGAGAATAGTATAGTGGTAGCTTCCGGAGCCAATATGTTGCTGAACGAGCAGGATGTGGATAAAGTTGTGGAGGAAATGTGCGAAGGAGACATCTTGTTGATGCAACTGGAAATTCCGATTCAAACGGTGGAATATGCTGCCAGGAGAGCTTTTGAAAAAGGGGTGAAGGTAGTCTTGAATCCGGCCCCTGCCCGGAGCCTTCCGAAAGAGTTACTCAGACACCTGTTTATGATTACTCCCAACCGGATTGAAGCCGAAATGCTTACCGGTATAAAGATTGTGAATGATGCTGATGCGGAACGGGTTGCAAAAGAAATCAGTGCGATGGGAGTACAGAATATAATTGTAACCTTGGGTTCGAAGGGATGCTTGGTGAGAGAAGGCGATACTTCATATTGTGTGGATGCTTTTAAAGTGGAACCTGTTGATACAACGGCTGCCGGTGATACTTTCAATGGTGCTTTATGTGTGGGACTGGCAGAAGGCATGAACTTGAGGCAAGCTGCTGTAATGGCTTCTAAAGCTTCATCTGTTGCCGTGACAAGAATGGGAGCGCAGTCTTCTATTCCTCATCGTAAAGAACTGAACCTGAATGAATAAATTAACCTCTAAAAATACCGATTATGTTTATAGTTGAAAGTTACGGATTGGCAGTGGCGTTGTGTTGGGTTACGATGCTTTGCTGGGGATCGTGGGGAAATACTCAGAAGTTGGCGGCAAAGACCTGGCGCTACGAGTTGTTCTATTGGGATTACGTGATTGGCATCGTTCTTTTCTCTCTGATCTGGGGATTGACTTTAGGCAGCACGGGAGAGGCCGGGCGAGGATTTATACAGGACTTGTTGCAAGTGAGTCCGGAGAACTTCTGGAGCGCTTTCCTGGGTGGTGTGATATTCAATGCTTCTAATATTCTGCTATCGGCTTCTATGTCATTGGCAGGGATGTCGGTTGCTTTTCCTGTAGGGGTGGGGCTGGCATTGGTGCTGGGTGTATTTGTCAATTATTTCAGTGTTCCGAAGGGAGATCCCGTCATTCTTTTCCTGGGCGTTTTCCTGATTGTGCTGGCTATTATCTTTAATGGAATAGCATCCGGAAAAGTTTCCAAGGCATCCGGTCAGAGCACCAGTAAGAAAGGTATCCTGGTTGCTGTATGCGCCGGTATCCTGATGGCATTCTTTTACCGTTTTGTGGCGGCAGCTATGGACTTGGAAAATCTGGAAGCACCCACAGCAGGCATGATGACTCCTTATTCTGCTTTGTTCGTGTTTGCAATAGGTATCTTTATCAGTAATTTTCTGTTCAATACACTGGTGATGAAGAAACCTTTTATGGGAGAACCTGTGTCCTACAGCCAGTATTTCAAAGGAAACTTCAATACGCATCTGGTGGGTGTGTTGGGCGGTATAATCTGGGCATTGGGAACTGCTTGCAGCTATATCGCTGCCGGAAAAGCCGGTGCGGCTATTTCCTATGCACTGGGGCAAGGGGCAACGATGGTAGCCGCCTTATGGGGCCTCTTCATCTGGAAAGAGTTTAAGGGGGCATCAAAGTCTACCAATCTGTTGCTTACGCTGATGCTTATTCTTTTTATCTCCGGTTTGGTACTGATTATAGTGTCTGGAGGAAGTTGATCACTTAATTATAGATTTATATATGTGTACTATGAAGAAGAAATTTCAAATGATAGGATTTGCTCTGTCAGTTTTATTGGTTACGCTGCCGGTAGTTACGGTGGGTGCGGATAATGCCGCTTCCGGCAAGCAGAAAAAAGAGAAAACCACCGAGTCGGCTTTGGGTGTGAAACCTGTTACAGGTAGCTGGATCAACCTGGCATACAAGGATGTACGTA
>ENA-USYP01002439-USYP01002439.1-human-gut-metagenome-genome-assembly--contig:-NODE-2439-length-11188-cov-9.879579_pt1 | contig 11188 bp, 7 predicted proteins | sample MGYA00250065_ERZ773512 | MGnify/ENA primary metagenome ERZ773512 (study PRJEB29103, sample SAMN06112003) | human gut metagenome | biome: human gut; feature: ankylosing spondylitis patient; material... | reverse complement strand
ACAGAGGTGAATGTCGCCATCCAAAGTGGCGATGAGGTAATCTCTGCGCTTCAGATGCTTCCTTATCCGATGACTTTCGGCGGAGAAACAGTGCAGACTTCCTATATTTCAGGAGCCTGCACGCATCCCGATTTCCGAAGCAAAGGGGTCATGCGAGAGCTTTTATCACAGTCTTTCGCCCGGATGCTGCGGAATGGAGTACATTTCAGTACATTGATACCGGCAGAGCCCTGGTTGTTCGACTATTATGCCCGCATGGGATATGCTTCCGTATTCAAGTATTCAACTAAAGAGATCGTTTTGCCGGAGTTTATTCCTGCTAAAGAGATAGCGGTCAGTGTGGTTCCGGAATTTCAGGAAGAGATTTATTCTTATTTGAATAAGAAGCTTTCCGAACGGGCTTGCTGTATTCAGCACACGCTGGAAGACTTTCAGGTTATTATGACTGATCTTGCCATCAGCGGAGGATACTTATTTGTAGCCAGACAAGAAAACGATATCAAGGGGATGACTATTATATATAAAGGAGACAAACATATCATTATCAATGAGCTTTGCGCTGAAGATAAAGATGTGGAATATAGCCTATTGTATGCTATCAGGCAACACACCGGATATAAGTGCATGGTTCAACTCTTACCTCCCGAAGATCAACAGCCTCAACATCCGTTGGGCATGGCACGTATCATCAATGCCAAAGAAGTGCTGCAAATCTATGCCGCGGCTTTCCCCGAAGATGAAATGCAGTTGGAATTATCGGATAAACAACTGTCGGTAAATAACGGTTATTATTATCTGTGTAAAGGGAAGTGCATGTATAGTACCGAGCGACTGCCCGGTACACATATACAGATGAATATTAGCGAACTAACAGATAAAATACTCCAGCCGTTAAAGCCATATATGAGCTTGATGATGAATTAAGACACGAATTACACCACCTAGGAAGAGTACGAAAAAAGAGTTGCAGATAATTCCTTCATATCTTTACTTATTTATATTCATATCTGTTTCTAATACATATACCATTTGAGGGTCAATTTCCGCTGTACGTTCACCATCTCCCTGACGGGTGTGTTGCACAAAGAGGTGAAGTTTCCGCTGTTCCTTCCAGAGCTCCGTATCATGGGACGGTTCCCAGGCATCCACGGAAAAGTCGGTCAAATCCGTTATCGTCCATTTACTAATGCCGACGTCGGACGCATGTGCCATCGATACACGGCTTCCCCGTTCTTCGTCGCGGAAAATATAAAAGACTTCCCCACCCTCTACCACAATACGCGGACGGGCAATAGGTATCATTTTCGTACCGCCACCCTTCAAGGTAAAAGGTGTTTTGCGATCTGTGATCTGCCGTTGATACCATACTTTCCCATCGTTCCAGACGATACGATATTGGGGCACGTTACTGTCGGGATCCCGCCAATAAGTGGCTATATACGGATTTCCTTCTGCATCGGCACTCATACTTGTTTGATTAATCAACTCACAGTTTTGAGGCAAACGACAGGCATACTCTGCATTAGACAATTTGATAGGAAGTTCATATTGCTCTCCACTTGATTTATACCAAGTCACTCCATTATCAAACGAACGGGCATAACATATATCATGGTTTGTTTCCACATGCCAGCTTTCGCGCCACACCCACGAAAGATGGATGGTTCCTTTCTCATCGACATACATTTGCCAATAAGCATTCCGTTTATTTTCTCCGTCAATCAGTATATCCTGAATACGAGTCCATTTATGTTCTTTCAGCGAATAACGGTTCATCACCAAGTTACCACGACCGGAAGAACCGGAACGATAAACAAACAGTAAATCTCCTCCGGATAAAGAATAAAACTCCGGATAGGTTACATTTCCTTCATCAATTCCGGTCATCGGTATTTTATCTCCCAGTTCCAGAGAACCAGGAGCAATGCTCCGGCAATAATTCAGTTTATGTCCATGATGATCGAAAGACACGTGTATGTAACCTTCTCCATCCACCATCATACTGATTACATTATGAGCATCCTTTACATTTCCCTGATATTGGGTACGGTGTAAAGTCCATTGTTTCGAATCCAGTTTCCGTTTTCCAAGTATCAGATAGCCGTCGTTATCGTAATAACTGATATATTGTTCCTCACCGTGCGTCACCAGCGAGTTATTCCGAAAGACCGTCGTATTGACCGAAGTACAGCTATATCCCTTTCCTACTTCCACCAAACGCTGGGAACAGACAAGAGTAGGAACAAGTATTATTCCGCAAAGTAGTAGTAATATCCGTTTCATGCTTATCTTCTTTTTTATTTGTCAAAGATGGAAAGAGTCCATTTTTCATGCCAGGGAATTGTTATCTTTCCGTCTTTTACAAGTACAGGCAGCCATACATAGCGGGAGTCTTCCAAGTCTTTCTTTTTCCAGCGGTCGAACATAGCGATGTATGCGTCCTTCTTTCCGATAACAGGCTGAACGTAAGTACTCTGCGCGTAAAACGTTTTATCCGCATCCGGTCCCGTACAAGGATTACCGATCGTTTTCCACGTTCCCATAATAGAATCGGCCACTGCTATTTCGGCCACATTCGGATCCCAGCCTGTGCAACCGGAGCTTAACATATAGTATTTACCATTATATTTAAACACAGCCGGAGCTTCACGAGACTCTTTGACGAAATTACGAGTAAACCGTCCGCTGGGTTTCAGATAATCATCAGTCAAAAGACTAATATACATGGTTTCATTATTTTCCGAAGAATAGAACTGATAAGCACGTCCGTCATCATCCACAAAAACTGTCTGATCACGGCTCATCGCATTGTTCGGACGGAAACTTCCCTGATAGACGAACGGTCCGACAGGAGAATCGGCAACCGCCACGCCGGCACAAGCCTTACTGTAATCGGCACTTTCCACATGTGCCCACATTACAAACTTACCGGTCTTCTTATTAAAGATAACTTTCGGACGTTCCAACACTTTGGAGGGATGCAGGTCATGATTCGGATCGTCTTTGACTGCCGGAAGCACAATTCCTTCAAATTTCCAATTCAGCAAGTCTTTAGAAGAGTAACAACCTACTCCGGTCACGTCTGTACGATAACACTCCCACGTAGCCCAGTCCGGCAAAATCGTTTTTCCTTTCTTGTATTCACCATACCAATAGTAAGTACCATTGTGATAAAGAAGTCCGCCACCATGGGCATTGATCGGATTTCCATCCGTATCATTCCACACTTGTCCGGGGATAAATGCTGTGTTCTTTTGTGCCTGCATTGATACAGGTAGTAACAACGCACAAACGACTCCTGATAATATACACTTGATTATTCTGCAATGTCTATTCATATTCATGATATTAAATAAGATTTCTTGTTTACAAAGATAGATGATACATTAAATATAAAGGTACACTTATGTGTCAAAAAAGGACTAAAAAACAATCATTCTCCGCTAAATGCACGATATTACAGAGCATTTGCACTTCGATTTTAGCCCGCGTTTACCATATAATACGATAGGGATAGGGATTTCACCTATCAGTTCACTCAATAAAAAGAACCTACCCGATTTCAACACAAAGTGATTTTCTGGTCGAGCAGGTCATTTATATATACACATAAAATGCTTTTCTGATAATCCGGTTTCCTAATCCTATATGGCACTTCTCTATCTATGCTTCTGAAAACATACCTTACCTGCTTCCTTATCCATTACTAACTACCCTCTCTTTCATTAATAACAAACTTTCTTTTGATTATAGGTAAACTTCCTATTACCAGTATGTAAACTTACTTTTCAATAAATGCAATCTATAAATGAAAGTTGCGTTTATAAAAACAGAACTTGCAATTATATAAATGGAACTTGCATTTATATAATCAAAGCTTGCATTTATAGTTTTCTTATAATGCAAAAGAAGTTTAGGTCCTATACAAAGGAAGTTTGTCCCTTATAGAAAAGAAGTTTTCTTATAATAGTCTGGAAACCATCTATTAATACTTCTCCTGCCAGCTATAGATAAAAGATTTAGCAGACTAGACAGCTGTAAAAGCCAGGGTAGAAAGGTGAAAGGAAGGTGAAAGCCAGCCCTTCACCCGCTAATGCCGATGAACAGGGCATTGTGAAAGGTGAAGGGTGTTTTCTTGAATATGATTATTTTAGTATACCAGCGTAAGGCAATGTCTGCAACCACAACTGAATGAATTATATCCACGAAACATTTCTCAAATATGGTTTCATTCAAAGAATAAAGAAAGCAGTCTATATTGTTTATATTCAAACAATTATTCATAGCACAATTTGTGTAGCATAAAAAGTGCTACATAAATTATGCTATAAATATTGATTCTATCAAACTTTTACCGAACAATCATTGCCACATGATCCCACAACAAACGATAGAGATATCATCTATTTGTTTACCAATACAGCACCTCCCTGTGGAAGAATCTCCAGCTGCACTTTACCGTTCTCTTTCACTTTCAACGGCACTAGCTGTGGTGCTCCTTTTTTATCATCCTTATACAAAGAAACTGTTTTTCCGGCAAACATCTCTAAATCCAGTTTCAACTTCAACGTTTCTTTTCCTGCATTCACAGCAGCCAGATACCAAGTATCATTGTGACGACGTGCCAACACGACATATTTTCCAGGATATCCATCAATGAAGCGTGTCTCGTCCCAAGTGGTAGGAACCGCTTTCATATAGTCCATACAAACAGGAGAAACATCTTCCAGGTTGTTGGGAGCAAGCGCAAAGTTTTGTACCGGATTTTGGAATAATACGGTAGTGGCCAGTTGGAATATATCAGTAGTGCGACGCGTAGTTCCTCCGTCATTGTTGCGGTTCAGCCGTTTGTTCAGGAAACAACCGCCGAATTCCATGCTACCCACTGCATTGCGGATAAACGGATGCAGGCAAGCATTGAAGGCTTCTTCATCGCAGAAATGTTGGTTGAATACCATATTCTCGGATGCCAGTACGGCTTCACTACCTACATAATTCGGATACATGCGTTCCCATCCGCGAGGGATTGTACAACCGTGGAAGATCACCATCAGGCCGTGATCGTCAGCATCACTCAAGATATCTTCATACAAGCGCATCGTCTCTTGCTTGTCACCACCAAAGAAATCGACTTTAATGCCTTTTACTCCAAGACTCTGTAACCATTTCATCTCCCGTTTGCGAATAATGGCGTTGTCCATGTGATTAACCGGTCCTTGCTCAATATCATTCCAATAACCGGAAGAGCTATACCATAAGAAGAGTTCCACGCCTTTACTACGTGCGTATTCTACCAAAGACTTCATGCGGTCGCGACCGATGTTCGTATCCCACCAGTTATCAATCAACGCATACTCATATCCCATTGCCGCAGCAAAATCAATATATCGCACCTGATCGTCATAGTTGATACTACCATCCTGCCAAAGAATCCAGCTCCATGTGCCGCGTCCGAAACGGTAGTCATATTTTGTTTCATAAAGAGGACGCACGACATCCCACGCAACAGTTGTTTCCACAATCGGTTTCAAAGTTTCGCCAACAGTTATGGTACGCCAGGGAGTAGCTCCCGGCAAGGCAAATGCCGGAGCAACCGTTCCGTTGCCGTTATTTTCTTCTGCCATCGGGAAAGCAACCGTATACAGATTACCTTCGCTCACATCGCTTAAACGTGAGCCGCAATATCGACTGTCCACTCCTGTCTCGCTAACCAGCACCCAACCATCGTCACCAATACGGAACAGGCAAGGGAAGGTGTAACCATGCCCGTACTGGGAACGGTCACTCATCGGAGCATCTGCCTTGTATTCTTCCTCATAACTGGGTTTTGTACGCTTCCATCCTATCATGGCATCGCTTTGCGGACACAAGAAAGTAGTAGTCTGTTGCGGGAAACGGAAACCGGTTTCTTCGGCAGTCACCGTTACACTTCCTTTTCCATCCTGACGCGGCAGGGTATAACGGAAAGCTACATCATTGTTGCTGACACGAAAGACAACATCTATTTTCTGTCCTTTCGGATTCTCAAATTGACAGTTCAGCTCGTTTGCCTGATAATGCACTTGTGAGGTTTTAATACGATCCTAACGATAGACGGTATCAATCGGGGTGACCGTATGCCCTGTCAGTTTCATTCCTTTAGCAAAGTCACCAATATTCGTGTTCATACCCAAAGGTGATTTCTCCAGCATGGTTTTCCCATTATAGGTAATGGAATAACTTGGCTTTTCGGTAGGGGAAGTAAAGACAACCAATTGCAGTTTTTCATCCGGTCCTTTCACGACCACGTCTTGTGCCATCAGCGAAGTCAGACAGCAACCAGCCACCAGTAGAGTGCTTATTATCTTCTTCATATTATTCATGTTATTATGTTCTTCATTTATTTCCTGTTATTTCTCATTTGCCTTTTTTATCCGGATCACCGTAAAAGAGTAGGCAGACAATTGGCAATCAAACTTTTCTGCCACTTCCACCGTATCTTCAACAGGTAGCGGAGTATCTGCCGGTTTGCCGGTCAGTACGGTTCTCTTTGCAGAAGGCTGTATCACACCGATTCCGGAAAGGTCGACATGAGTATTCACCTCTACAGGAAGTAAGTTGACCAACTTCACTATTACATCTCCACTTGCCGAATCGCGGACAATGGAAGAAGCAAAACGTTTCTGCACTTTATCGTCTTTATTATCCAAAGTGATCTTCGCCGGCAGATATTCGTTTCCGGCATTCTGTCCGTAGAGTTTCTGCACATAATATCCGGTGGTAGGTTTCACTTCCCGGTTATTGAAGTAAATCAAATCCGGATTCCATTGGGTATGTCCTTCTTTGGCGAGAAGAGGAGCATAGGAAGTCATGTGTACAACGTCTCCATTACGTTCCAAGGCAGCAAGATAAAGAGCTTCCGTCAGTGCAGTTTCGATATTCGCTTTTCGTCCCGGGATATGAGTCGCATATTCGCCCAGGTATACTTTTGTCTTTTTCGAACGGTCGTATTTATCGTAGAAATCCTGATTGTTCAGGAACCATCCCGGAGTCTGATAATAATGTTCGTCCACCATCGGCACACCCAGTTTGTCGGCCAGTTTCCATCCTTCTACGTAGTCTGTACCTTCATTGAACGGTCCTACCGTACCTACAACGACCATTTCAGGATATTTTTCTTTGATGGCATTAAATATCATTGTAAAACGTTCTTCGAAGATATCGGTGATGAGATCTTCATTTCCGATGCCAATGTATTTCAGGTTGAAAGGTTTCGGATGGCCTGCTTCGGCACGTACCTTTCCCCACTTTGTCTTCTTAGCGTCGCCGTTTGCCCATTCTATCAGATCAAGAATATCCTGAATATAAGCCCCCATTTCGCTCATAGGGATACCGCCTTGCTGTCCGCCTCTCAAGTCACCGTGACAGGCAGAGTTCTGGCAAGGAACACCAGCAGCCAATACCGGAAGCGGTTCTGCGCCAATATCTTCGCAGAATTGGAAATATTCAAAATATCCCAGTCCCATGCTTTGATGATATCCCCAAAGGTTACGTTGCGCCTTTCTTGCTTCTAACGGACCGACTGTGTTTTTCCATTGATAGATATTCTTCAGACCATCACCATGAGCCACACAGCCACCGGGAAAACGGATGAAACGGGGATGAATGTCAGCTAACACTTGAGCCAGATCCTTGCGGAGTCCGTTCTTGCGTCCTTTAAATGTATGCTGCGGAAACAAAGAAATCATATCCAGATTCAATTCTCCAGCAGATTGGGGAATGATTTCGAGGCGAGTATCTGCGGTTGCTTTGGCAGTAATCACTGTTTTATACGTTTTCCATTGGCGGGAAGATACAGTCAGAGAAGTTTCTCCACATATATTTCCTTCTCCATCTACCAAACGAACCTGTAATTTATTTGATTGCCCCTGCGGAACTCTCGCGAATATGGAAAAATCATATTTCTCTCCAACATTCAGCGCGATACCATCAAAGCCTGTATTTTCTAACGCGGCTCCCGGTCGTTCTACATTCAATACGGCATAGTGCGGATTATTGGCATGAATAGGATCGCTAGTGTTAATGGTGAAAGTGGTTTTATCTCCTTTCAATGTCCAGGAATGAGTACTATTCCAGTTCTTATCCCCTTCCCTGTCTGAAGGGTCGTATTCGAAATCACGGTTCTGGATCAGCTCTGCATAGAGTCCTCCGTCTGCCGAATAATTAATATCTTCAAAGAAAGCACCCAACAAGACATCGCTGATGGCCTTGGCACGTTCGGGTTGTACGGTGACCGTTGCTTTTACAGGCTTCAAACCGGCAAAACGTTCTCCATCCTGTACCGGACGTTCTCCATGCAATGAGTTCCGATATTGATTCCAGCCATAATTCTTATTTAATCCATCTACCAAAGTCCACGCTACCCGGTTGATAGTTCCTTTCTGCTCCTCTCCGGCAACTACGGCTTTCACTCTTGTTCCGTTAAAATCGGAAGTAGTACGGGGATATTTCTGGCTGGTCCAGTTTATCAAGTCCTTAGAAGTGGCCTGACCGTATCCATCACGATCATTCAATTTCCAGGTACATATCCATTCGCCAGCGGGCGACTGTTTCAAATAAGGGTCGAGCATTTTCTTCTGTGATCCCCAACGGCTGTAATCACACCGGAGATATCCGTAGTTCCGGCCGACTTCAAACCAGTTTTCCTTATCCATGCTCCAGGCAAAACGAAGCCCGCTACGTCCGTCGTCTCCGGAAGTAGCGAAGGAAAAGAGATAAACCGAATCGGGGGTACTCGTCATTTCTTTGATTGCAGCTAAAGTGACTTGCTGAAACGACAAAAACAAGACAACTAAAAACAGGAATAATTTTCTCATGGTATCTATTGCATTAAGATTATCAATCGCAAAGTTAAGATTTTCATTATTCTAACTGATATATTTCAAGCTATAATTGGTTGTTTTACACTTAAAAATATATAAGAAACAAGTAAACAAGGGTAAAATATACACTTTTTCCAATATCGTATACTATTTTCCTGGATTACACTAGTGAATCCACCTTATCTTAATAACTCAAAAAAGACGAAAGGATGAATGTATTTATCTGGAAATAAAGACTACCCGCTTAAAATTCATTGAATTTGTAGATGAGAGGTGCCCAAATTTCCTTTCAACGAAATCATCTTCGCGACAAGGAGCTGTGGCGAGGATGATTTCTAATTTAGATGGGTTTTGATCTTCCTCCTTTAGATCAGAAACCTTCCGGTTTACCATACGCCTTGAAAAGGCGTTGCAATTCTTTTTGAGTAATCGGAATAACAGTACCGTGGCGTGGATGGAAATCCATACTAACGGCATGGTCAATCACTTTGAAGTGTTCCAGATCAGCACTTTCCGTAAACTGGTATTTGCCTTTCATATACACATCGTACATCAAGATATACTTATCCGAGCCAATCAATGGAAAGATGCCCGCACCCTCTACTGCATCCTTCGTCTGCTGCTTATAGTCATCTGATTCCGTCCACTGCCCGGAGGTCAGAGAGGAAGTAGTAGCCTTCTTAATGCCATTTCCATTCCCTTCCGTTTTATAGAACAGGTGATAAAGCCCGTCTTTATAAATGATGTCGCCGTCAATACATGACTTTTCGTTTTTCGGGAGAAACAGCGGTTTCGGTTCTCCTTCTATATCGGTAAAATCCTTGTTAGCGTATGCATAATAAATGATGTCCGGACCATTGCCATGTTGCATGGACCAATAGATCATGTATTTTCCGGCTTCCTTGTCATAAATCGTTTGTGGCGCCCACACACGTTTCAGGTTTTCCTGATCGGGATATTTCTTCTGGATATTCACGATATTGGAAGTCCAGTGTACAAGGTCTTTCGATTTCAGCAATACCATGGCGCGATTAGAACTCCATCCATTGGCAGATACCATGTCTGTAACTACCATATAAAATGTCTTCCCGTCTTCACAACGTAAAATATGAGGATCGCGCACTCCGCCTGTTGAACTAATCACACGGGAATCGAGTACCGGTTGATTTCCATTCAAGGCTTTATAATTGTATCCGTCGAGACTAACAGCCATCCTGACGGCTTCTTCACTCATGCGATTGCCGGTGAAATAAACAAACAGGTAGGCAGATTGTTGGCAATATCCAGTCAACACTCCTACAAAGAGGAGTGCGAAAAGGATTATATTTTTTTTCATATCTATTATCATTTCAATGCTTGTACATCAATAGTTTAGTAATTAAAGTCAGCAGATTTCACATACACCCGATATTCTTTAATCATGCCCGGATATTCTTTCTCGGCACGGGGCAGATAGCGGAAGCCAGTCACTGTTTCCACTTTACTCAAGTCAATCACCAATTGATGAGGATAAGGGACATTATCCACAGTCATCCAGAAAGTAGATTCCTGCAAATCGAATATTTTATCGGCTGTACGGTTGCCGCTGCGTGTTTCTTCACTATCGGCATAACGAATCTTCCAATGCTCACGAGATACCGGTTTGCCATCAGCTCCCAGGACATCGAACTCTGCTACTGCCGCGATGTTATCATTTGCTTGCGGAGAAAGCGCTTCCAAACAGAAATAACGTCGACAAGGCCAACGTGCTGGAAACCTCGCGTCTGTGGCGTGAAACGGCCCAGCGGGTAGCCCGGGAGTATCCCGAGGTGGCGGTGGACTATATGTTCGTGGACAACGCTGCCATGCAGATCATCCGCCAACCGGCTTATTTCGATGTCATCGTCACCGAAAACATGTTCGGCGACATCCTCACCGACGAGGCCAGCGTCATCAGCGGTTCGCTGGGCATGCTCTCCTCGGCGAGCGTGGGGGCCGAAGTGGCCCTTTTCGAGCCGATCCACGGCTCCTATCCGCAGGCCGCGGGAAAGAACATCGCCAACCCGATGGCCACGATCCTTTCGGCCGCGATGCTTCTGGAGCACCTGGGTCTCGATGCCGAGGGCAGGGCCGTGCGGCGTGCCGTCGATCGGGCGCTGGCCGAAGGAGTCGTCACCGAGGACCTTGCAGCGCCGGGCGAAAAGGCCCGTTCGACCTCCGAGGTGGGGGATTACGTTGCGAAGAACGTATGAACGGTCCTCTGAAATAACGGGTTGTTTGCAGACTGCGTTTCGCAGTCTGCTTTTTTTGTAGTATCTTTGCAATCCTAATCAGAGTGCTGCATTCCG
>ENA-USYP01002436-USYP01002436.1-human-gut-metagenome-genome-assembly--contig:-NODE-2436-length-11206-cov-15.976188_pt1 | contig 11206 bp, 5 predicted proteins | sample MGYA00250065_ERZ773512 | MGnify/ENA primary metagenome ERZ773512 (study PRJEB29103, sample SAMN06112003) | human gut metagenome | biome: human gut; feature: ankylosing spondylitis patient; material... | reverse complement strand
GCTTCTTCCGTCCGGCTGCCGAAGATGCCGTCGATGCGGTTCCCGGTCTGGTAGCCCAGCGTCGAGAGGGCGTCTTGGAGGATCATGACGTAGCAGCCCCGGCTGCCCCGGCGAAGGGTGGGGTAGCCTGCCGTGGTGCCTCTGCAGGCAGGCGTGCCGTAGCGCCGGTCGAAGTGGACCCATGTGGGGGTCTGGCTCAGCGGCTCGACATAGCCCCACGCCCCGGTGGAGCGGGCGGCGTTGTAGATGGCGGTGCGCTGGGTCTGGCTGAGACTCTGCCCTACGTCGAAGGCCACGCCGGCATAGTGTTGGCTGCGGGTGCCGTGGCCTCCCTCCCAGATGCGGCGGAAGGCGTATCCCACCGGGATGCCCCTGCCGTATTTGCGGCGGGTGAGGTTCCACGCTTCCATTGCCGCGATGGTCGTCCAGAGCACCGGGCTGTTCGATTTGCCCCGGAACTCCCGCACGGTCAGAGTCCTGCCGGTGCTGTAGGGCATGGGGTCGTTCTCGCGCAGGCTCGAATAGGTGTAGACTTTGTTCTCGTAGGCGTCATAGACCAGTAAGCGTGCCATCTCTCATCCCTCCTCGGTGCAGTTGTCGCAGGCAGTATGGCTCTGGGCGCGGAGTGCGGCCCAGGTGGGCCGGTCCACGACGCCGTTTGGCTCAAGGCCCGCCCGCTGCTGCGTGTCTTTTACAGCGGCGGTGTCCTCCGGGCCGAAGACAGCGTTGTCGGCGACGTAGTCCTCCTCGCAGTAGAGCTGGGAGCGGCCATTGAGCCAGCCCTCGATGAGGCTGACGTCAGGCCCTGCGCTGCCCTCCTTCATGGCCCGGTCCGGGTAGTCCGGCCCCTGCTCGGGATGCCGGTCGGGGTTGGGGGTGAAGGCCGCCAGCTGTAAGCTCAGGGCTTCCACTGCTGTCCACGTCTCGGCATCTGCCACGCCGGTGGCGGGCAGGCCCAGAAGCTCCTGCGCGCTGGCGGTGGCGTCCGCGGTCTCCTGTGTGTACTGTCTGGAAAGCGCGGGGGACGCTACACTGTCGTAGTAGTAGGCGATGCGCTGTAAAAGCAGGGTGTAGTAGAGCACGGCGCTGCTGTCGGTGCCGACGGTGAGCGGCGCGCCGGGGTAGGGGAGACGCTTGAGGGTGACCACCGGCCCGGACGAGCGGAGGGCCGACGCTTTGCCGTAGAGCGAATCCCATGTCTTCCGTCCTACGATGCCATCCACCGTCAGCCCGGCGAACCGCTGGTAGGCCCGCACGGCGGCTTCGGTGGCTGCGCCGAAACGGCCGTCGATGGAGACAGAGGGGATGCTGCTCTGGTAGGCGCTCATGAGGTAGAGGTAGAATTGCAGCTCTCGGACGGCGGTGCCGGTGGAGCCATTGCGCAGCACGCCCGGGTACTCGCCGGGCCGCAGGTTGGGCGAAAGCAGGCGGTTGGCGATGTCGTTGTAGACTTCGTAGAGCTTGTTCCATGTCGTCCGGCCCACGACGCCGTCGCTGGTGAGGCCGAAGTAGGTCTGGAACCGCCGCACGGCCGCTGCGGTAGACGAGCCGAAGATGCCGTCCACGGTGATGTTGTTGAGACTGGAATAGACCGTCCGTGCGATCTTCAGCCAGAACTGCACCAGCCGGACGTTCTGGCCGCTGCTGCCCTGACGCAGGGCGGTGCCGGGGTAGGCGTTGGGGGTGCCGTTGTCGGACTGGATGCTGCGGAACTGGTCGTACAGCTCGGTCCATGTGGTGAGGCCTACGATGCCGTCCACCGTCAGGCCGTAGCGCCGCTGGAACGCCCGGACAGCTGCCGCTGTGCCGCTGCCGTAGACGCCATCCACCGTGACAGAGGGGATGCTGCTCTCATACTGAGCCAGCGTACTCAGCCAGAACTGCACCTGCTCTACCTCGCTGCCGGTGGAGCCCTGTTTAAGGACGCTGCTGCCGAAGTTCCATGGGCCGTCCGGGAGGGTGCCGCTGAATGTCTCGCCTTCACTGGTCAGCTCGGCGAGGTCCTTCACCGAGACGTAGATATAGCTGATCTTATACCAGGTGCTGCGGCCCACCACGCCGTCGGCGGTGAGGTTGAACTGCCTCTGGAACTTTTTGACCGTCTCGGTCATCTTGCGGCCGAAGATGCCGTCCACCGTCAGCAGGCCGAGGAAGGGGTAGTCTTTGGTGATGCGGTTGAGCTGCCGCTGCAGGGTGAACACCGCCGCTCCGGTGCTGCCCTGCCGCAGAGGGCTTCCGGGGTAGCTCTGGGGGATGGACTGGATGTTGTTGGTGCGGATGATCTCGATGTTGTTGCCATAGTAGTATTTGAGGATGCTCAGTGCATTGCGGCCCTGATTGGCCAGCGTGACCGTCCCCCACTGCTTGAGGCCGGGGCAGGTGACGGATTTTCCGTCGCAGTACTCGGCGTAGTAGGGGTTCACGGTGCCGGTCTTGCGGATATAGGTGTTGAAGATGTCGTCCGTCAGCCGCACCATGACGTCGAACACCGTCCGGCCATGGACGTAGTATTGGTCGTAGCTGGTGGAGTTGGTGATGTTGAAACTGTAGCCCTTGCTGGGGTACCACTCGGTGTAGATGCGGTTGAGAGCCAGTGAGATCTGGCAGTGGATGTTGGCCCGCAGGGCCTGCTCGGGCCACGGGGAGCAAAATAACCCAACTGGCCAAAGCTGCCTTTTTGTCAAGGGATAATAATAGAACATAAGCAGTATTCACAAGCATGAACGCTTGAAATGCTTCTGTTATAATGTTACACTACATACTGTATACGTTGGTATATATACTGTTCAAAAAAAGCTGCATCGACTGGCGCAAAGAAATCGGACACGCGCTGCTTTTATGAATCAACATATGAAATTTTATTGAAAATCCATCATGGCGGTGGTAAAATTATCCTATAGTTCTGTCATGCTGTATCGATGCCTTTTTGTGGTATTCGGGAGTGCAGAACGGCAGCTGCCCAAGAGTTGTGAGGAGAACGATTTGATGAACAAAAGAACATTGCACCGCCTGTTTTCCGCGCTTATGGCACTGGTGATGGCGGTCTCCCTGCTGACCGGCTGCGGAACAAAAACCGCCGAAAATGTGGAAAAGCAGGAGGATGCCCAGACCATTCAGGTGTATCTGTGGAGTACAAGCCTGTACGAGACCTATGCGCCTTATATCCAGTCCCAGCTGCCGGATGTAAATATTGAATTCATCGTGGGAAACAACGATCTGGATTTTTACAAGTTTTTGGAGGAGCACGGCGGTCTGCCGGATATTATCACCAGCTGCCGCTTCTCGCTGCACGATGCGGCTCCCTTGAAGGACAGCCTGATGAACCTTGCCTTGACCAACGAGGCGGGCGCTGTGTACAACACCTACCTCAACAGCTTCAAAAACGAGGACGGCAGCGTGAACTGGCTTCCGGTCTGCGCCGATGCCCACGGCTTTGTGGTCAACCGCAGCCTTTTTGAGCAGTACGATATTCCTCTGCCCACCGATTACGAGAGCTTCGTTTCGGCCTGTCAGGCGTTTGAGAAGGTGGGCATCCGCGGCTTTACCGCCGATTATACCTACGACTACACCTGCATGGAAACGCTGCAGGGGCTTTCTGCTGCCGAGCTTACCACGACTGATGGGCGCAAGTGGCGCACCGCTTATAGCGACCCCGCCAGCACCGCGCGGGTGGGTCTGGACGATGTCGTGTGGCCGGGGGCGTTTGAGCGGATGGCGCAGTTCATTCAGGATACCCACCTCACGGCAGACGATCTTGCGTTGAATTACGACGATGTGACCGGGATGTTCCGGAACGGAGAAGTTGCCATGTACTTTGGCAGCTCTGCCGGTGTCAAGATGTTTCAGGATGAGGGCATTGACACGATCTTCCTGCCCTTCTTCAGCCAGAACGGCGAAAAGTGGATCATGACCACCCCGTATTTCCAGATCGCTCTGAACCGTGACCTCGAGCAGGACACCGCGCGCCGCGAAAAAGCCATGAAGGTGCTGAACGTCATGCTCTCCGAGGAGGCGCAGAGCCGCATTATCTCCGACGGGCAGGACCTGCTGAGCTACAGCCAGAATGTCCCCCTGCGCCTGACCGAGTACATGAAGGATGTGCGCGATGTGGTGGAAGAAAACCACATGTATATCCGCATCGCCTCCAACGATTTCTTTGACGTCTCCAAGGACGTTGTCTCCAAAATGATCGCGGGCGAGTACACGGCACAGCAGGCTTATCGTGCGTTCAATGCCCAGCTTCTTGCCGAAGAAACGCCTGCCGATGACGAGATCGTGCTGACCTCCGGGAAGAGCTACTCCAATGTCTTCCACGCAAACGGCGGCAGCGCCTCCTTCTCCGTTATGGCGAACACGCTGCGGGGCGTTTATGGCACCGATGTGCTGCTTGCCACCGCAAACAGCTTTACCGGCAGTGTGCTGCAGGCAGATTATAACAAGAAAATGGCCGCTTCCATGATCATGCCCAACGGTCTGATGTCCCGCCAGCGCACCATGACCGGCGCAGAGCTGAAGGAGACCGTCCGCGCCTTTGTGGAGGGCTGCGAGGGCGGGTTTGTGCCCTTCAACCGCGGCTCTCTGCCGGTGGTCAGCGGCATTGCCGTGGAGGTCAAAGAGGCAGGCGGCAGCTATACCCTGACCGGCATCACCCGGAACGGACAGCCGCTCCGGGACGACGACACCGTTACCGTGACCTGTCTGGCAGCGGAAAATCAGATGGAAGCGCTGCTTGCAAGCGAGAGCGGCAGGTCTTTGGACGGAGATACATGGGTAAAAAACAGATGGCGCGATCATCTCTCCGGCGGCGGCGCAGCGCTTGCAGAGCCTGAAAACTACATGACACTGAGGTGAGCGGGATGGAAGACGAAAAGCACGAATCCAAACGAAACTGCCATCCCCGGCAAAAATGGCTCCCTGTTGCTGCCATCCTTCTTCTGGTCTTGCTGATAGCAGGTTTCAGCGTTCGGTACATCTCGTTTGTGTCCCAGACCATCTATCAGGAAAGTACCTCGCATCTGGAAGAGGTGCTGCATAAATCCAATAATATGCTGAAAGAGCTGGTGCGCAAAAATGTGAGCTACCTGCATCTGTACAACGGCTTTCTGGAAACTGCCTCGGATGAGGCCGAAATACAGGCGTATATCAGGGCGGCACAGCAGGAGGCCGGGTTTGCCGAATTCTACTTTCTTACCTATGACGGCAACTACATGACCGTGACCGGGGAGACCGGCTACCTTGGCCTGCAGACCAATCTGGACGAAAAGCTCGCTCACGATGAGGATGTCGTCGTGAACACGGCGCTGCCCGGCAAGCCCCAGATGCTGGCGTTCATCTGTCCCGAAACGCAGGGCAGCTACCGGGGCTTTGCCTACGATGCCGTTGCCATCTCTTATTATAATGATGCGGTGCTTAGATTGCTGGACAGCTCTGCCTTTGAGGGCAATGCCAGCAACTATGTCATCTACCCGGACGGGCGGGTGGTCATCGACAGTTCTGTAAACCGCAAGGAGACCATTTACAATTTCATTGCGATGCTGCGCGACCATTCCGATCTTTCCGAGGCGCAGATCCTGGATCTGTCCAATGCCTTTGCACAGGGCAGCAGCGGAAACCTGAGGGTCAAACTGGGCGACACCAGCTATTATCTGGTCTACGAGGGCACAGCGGTCCAGAGCTGGACGATGGTGGGGCTTGTGCCGGTCAGCATTGTCAATGCTAATCTGGACGAACTGTGGTTCCGCACGGCGCAGATCGTGGCGGGCATCGCCGCAGGTCTTGCGGTGCTGGTCATTCTGCTCATTGTGCGCAGAAGCCATGCCGCACTGCGCCAGAAGAACACCAAGCTCCTGTACCGGGATGAATTGTTCCAGAAGCTCTCGCTGAACGTGGACGACGTTTTCCTGATGTTGGACGCAGAGACCTCCAAGGTGGATTATGTCAGCCCGAACATTGAGCGGCTTCTGGGCATCCCGTGGAGAGAAGTCCGGCAAAATGCCTTCGCTCTGGACAAGCTGGGCGCCCCGGAGCAGGGCAAAAACTTTCTGGATGGGCTTCTCAGCGGGCAGCAGCGGGAATGGGATCTCGAGTTTGAGCATCTGGAAACCAAAGAGCGCCGCTGGTTCCATAACATCGCCATAGGCAGCGAGGTGGAGGGCAGGACCAAATACATCCTTGTCATGTCCGACCGCACCGCCGACAAACAGGTGAATCAGGCGCTTTCGGATGCCGTTGCCGCCGCCGAGACTGCCAACCGCGCCAAGAGCACCTTCCTTTCCAATATGTCCCACGACATCCGCACCCCCATGAACGCCATCATCGGCTTTACCACACTGGCGATCAGCAATATCGACGACAAGGAGAGGGTGAAGGATTATCTGGCCAAGACCCTTGCTTCCAGCAACCATCTGCTCTCCCTCATCAACGATGTGCTGGATATGAGCCGCATCGAAAGCGGAAAGATCCATCTGGAAGAGGTGGAAGTCAACCTTTCGGAGGTGCTGCACGATCTGAAAACCATCGTCAGCGGGCAGATCTACGCAAAACAGCTGGAGCTTTATATGGACGCGATGGATGTGACCGACGAGGATGTCTACTGCGATAAGACCCGGCTGAACCAGATCCTGCTGAACCTGCTGTCCAACGCCATCAAGTTTACCCCGGCGGGCGGCACGGTCTCGGTGCGGGTGCGCCAGCTTGCCGGGCAGGTGCGCGGCTGCGGGCAGTACGAGTTCCGCATCAAGGACAACGGCATCGGCATGAGCCCGGAATTTGCCAAAAAAATCTTTGAGCCGTTTGAGCGGGAGCGCACCTCCACGGTCAGCCGTATCCAAGGCACCGGCCTTGGCATGGCCATCACCAAAAACATCGTGGATATGATGGGCGGCACCATCGAGGTGCAGACAGCGCAGGGCAAGGGCAGCGAGTTTATCATTCGTGTGCCGCTGCGGGTGCAGGCAGAGCACCGCCCGGTGGAAAAGATTGCTGAACTGGAGGGTCTGAAGGCTCTGGTGGTGGACGACGATTTCAACACCTGCGACAGCGTGACAAAGATGCTGGTCAAGGTGGGAATGCGCGCGGAGTGGACCCTTTCCGGCAAGGAAGCGGTGCTGCGCGCGCGGCAGTCCATTGAGATGAGCGATGCCTACCACGCCTATATCATCGACTGGCGGCTGCCGGATATGAACGGCATCGAGGTCACCCGCCAGATACGCAGCCTGAACGACGATACCCCCATCATCATCCTGACGGCCTACGACTGGTCTGACATTGAGGTGGAGGCAAAGGCCGCCGGTGTGACCGCCTTCTGCTCCAAGCCCATGTTCATATCCGACCTGCGCGAGACCCTGATGAGCGCCCTCGGCCAGAAGCTGACAGATGCGTCGCAGGAGCTTCTGCCGGAAAAGAACGCCGACTTTAAGGACAGACATATCCTGCTGGTAGAGGACAACGAGCTGAACCGCGAGATCGCGCAGGAGATCCTGTGCGAGTACGGCTTCCGGGTCGATACGGCGGAAAACGGTGAAGTGGCGGTGGAAAAGGTGAGCACCGCAGCGCCGGGCAGCTATGATCTGGTGCTGATGGATGTGCAGATGCCGGTGATGGACGGCTACACCGCCACCCGGAAGATCCGCGCACTGGATGACCCTGCCCGGGCAAAGCTCCCGATCCTTGCCATGACCGCCAACGCCTTCGACGAGGACCGCCGCAACGCATTGGAAAGCGGCATGACCGGCTTTTTGTCCAAGCCCATCGTGATCGGCGATCTCGTGCAGGAGCTGCGCAAAATTTTGTGAGCCAAACGCCTGTCAGACAGAAAAGAAATAAAGCACCCGCAGCATTCGCTTCCAGAGGTCAAGAGCCTCTGCGAAGCCTGCTGCAGGTGCTTTTGCTTTTGTCGGCTGGCAGCCGTTATGATTTCAGTACATCTGCAAGGACCTGCAGCAGATGCGGAATATCCAGCGGCTTTGCAATGTGGCCGTCCATACCGGCCTTCAATGCATTCTGACGGTCTTCTTCAAAGGCATTTGCCGTCATTGCAAAGATGGGAATGCCTGCCTTTGCAGCATCCGGCAGGGCGCGGATCTGCCGCGTTGCCTCGTAACCGTCCATCTTGGGCATCTGGATGTCCATTAAGATCAAATCGTACTGCCCGGGGGCCGCCTGCTTCATCTTCTGGACGGCGATCTCGCCATCCTCAGCAGTGTCTACCGCAAAGCCCGCTTCCTTCAGGATCTCCAGTGCGAGCTCACGGTTCAAGGCATTGTCCTCCACCAGCAAAAGTTTCTTTCTCTTGAGCTCGGAGGCATCTGGCTGCGCTGGCTTACAGGCAGGCTCTGCACCGTACGGTTCTGCCAGCACTCTGCGCAGTTCGGAAAGGAACAGCGGCTTTTCGCAGAAGGCGGTCACTCCGGCAGCGCGGGCTTCCTCTTCAATATCCGTCCAATCGTAGGCCGTCAGAATGATGATAGGGCAGCTTTTCCCGATCACCTTGCGGATCTGCCGCACGACCTCGATGCCGTTCATATCGGGGATGAGCCAGTCGATGATGTAGACGCTGAATTCGTCGCCCTGCTCCATGGCGTATCGGGTGCGGATCACCGCTTCCCGGCCGGAGATCGTCCACTCCGGCCGCATCCCGATCTTGGACAGCATGGTGCTGACGCTCAGGCAGGTGTCGGTATCGTCGTCTGCTACCAATGCGCGCAGCCCTTCCAACTGCGGGAGCTGCCTGGGCTCCACCCTTTGTCCGCTGAGTGCGAAGCAGAGATCTACGATGAATTCGCTGCCCTTGCCCGGTTCACTTTCGATCGCAATGGTGCCGCCCATCATATCCACAATGTTCTTGGTGATGGACATGCCCAGGCCGGTACCCTGAATGCCGCTGACGGTGGAGCTTTTCTCCCGGCTGAACGCCTCAAAGATGTGCTTCTGGAACGCTTCGCTCATACCAATGCCATTGTCCTTGATGCGGAACTCATAGCAGCCACGGCCCTTGGGCGCACCGTTCTTCTGGGCAATGCGGATGCTGATCGTACCGCCTGTGGGAGTGAACTTGATGGCGTTGGACAAAATGTTCAGCAGGATCTGGTTCAGCCGCAGCGGGTCGGTGATGATGTCCTCGTTCTCCACGTCCATGGTATCGATGAAAAGCGACAGCCGCTTTGCCGAAACATCGGGTTGGATGATGGAGCGCACATCGTGGACGAGGTCCGGCAGATGCACCGCTTTTTCTTCAATTTTTACTTTTCCGCTCTCGATGCGGCTCATATCCAGCACATCATTGATGAGGGAAAGCAGATGCTGGCTGGAGGTAGAGATCTTTTTCAGGTAGTCCAGCACCTGTTCCTTATTATCAATATGGGTCGCAGCCAGCGAGGTGAAGCCGATGATGGCGTTCATGGGGGTGCGAATATCGTGGCTCATATTGAACAGGAACTCCCGCTTGGCACGGTTTGCCGCACCCTCGTGCTGGAGTGCGATCTCCAGTTTGCGGTTCTGTTCCTCCAGCTGAGCCTGATACTTTTTCTCCTGCTCTTTCTTCTGCTGCTCCATCTCCTGCACGGAGCGTCTGCGCAGCACCCGAAGGACCATTACAAGCAGGATGTAACCGGCCAGCGCCATCAAAATCGGCGGAAACGATTCACGGAAGACGGATCTTTCATCCGTATACGCATAGAGATCGAAAGACCTTCCGTGGCAGTACATTCCAAAATAACAGCCGGAGCCGTTCCAATCGTGGGTATGGGTCAGCGTTTCGGCAGCCCCGGCTTTGCGGATCTCCCGCACCGGCAGACTGTCCGCAGCATCCTGCCCGATGAGCTCCGGGCGGTTGGAGGCAATGACCTGATTGTTCTGCACGATGAACAATGTGCCGCTGGTCTCAACCGAGTAGCCGTCCAGTACGCTCTGAATGGACAAGGCCGTTCCTTCTACAAATTCTGCCGGGGTATAGCGGTAGGCAAGCAGGATGACCTCTTTGCTTTCTGCCCGGTGTGCCGCAACATCCACGGCAGACCCATCCTCCAGCAGGACCCGCTTCAGGTAGGTCTTTTGCGGGTAAGAGAAAACGTCCAGAACGGCATCATTCTTGAGCTGCTCTCCAAACCGGGCATAGCCGATGCCATTCGTTGTGGATTCGCACAGGAGCGTACCGTCCGGAGACAGAACCGAAATACCTGTGAGCCAGAGCAGCTCTGCCTGCCTGTTCAGGCATTCCGGGTCGGAAAGGTCGAGCGCAGGGTCCTGTGCCAGCTGATGCACCGATACCGCCGCGCGGCGGAGCGCTTTGGCCACAATCGTATCATTGTGCTTTTCAAAGCTGGTGGACTGGGATTTGACAAAATCAAGGATCTGGCAGAAACGAGCCTCCGCTGCGCGCAGTGCCTGCCAACTCGAGAAAAAAACGACGCCGGCCATAAAAAGCACGCCGATGATCAGATAGAGCCCCCATCTCCATGTATCTGAGATGGTTTTGTTTTTACGTGCCAATGGTGTCCACCTCCAGATACTGCGAAGGATGTTCAAGATACTTGCCAAGGATCTGCTCCAGTGTGCCGTCTGTGCGCATCTGCGCAAGAACAGCGTTCAGCTGGGTGTCCAGCCCGCGGCTGTCGTTTTTGGCAAAGGCGATGCCCAGCCCGGTGACCAGCAGCGGTTCTTCGAGGATGCGGAACTCCACGGAATTGTCCTTCATGTATTGCAGGATGGCCGTCTCATGGGCAGCGATGGCATCCACATAGCCGCAGGCCAGCATCGCATACTGCACGCTGCGGTCTTCGATGCTGAACACCTCGACGGTCTGCGGGATGCGCGGGTCGGAGCCGCTGAGAAAGATCTCCTCCGGCTTGCCGGTGCTCTGCACGGCGATGGTCTTTCCGGCAAGGTCGCCGAGTGTCCGGATGCTGCTGTCGGCATCCACCGCAGCCACCTGACGGCTCACCATGTAGGGTCCCGCCCAGCGGTATACCTCCTCACGCCCATCCATGGAAAAGCAGCCCCAGATGCAGTCGATGGTACCGCTTTCCACCAGAGCTGTTTTTTGCTCCCAATCGATCGGTTCAAACCGGGCAGCATATCCCATGCGGCGGAAGGCTTCGGTGGCGATCTCCACGTCGATCCCGGCGGGAACGCCGTCATTGTTCAGATAAATATAGGGCGGATAGGTATCACTTCCCACAATGAGCTGCGGAAGACCGCTGTCCTTCGC
>ENA-USYP01002432-USYP01002432.1-human-gut-metagenome-genome-assembly--contig:-NODE-2432-length-11209-cov-5.222961_pt1 | contig 11209 bp, 9 predicted proteins | sample MGYA00250065_ERZ773512 | MGnify/ENA primary metagenome ERZ773512 (study PRJEB29103, sample SAMN06112003) | human gut metagenome | biome: human gut; feature: ankylosing spondylitis patient; material... | reverse complement strand
GCGGTTTATTATAGCTGGTAGTGTATAAGCGTGGGTTCATCATATTTGGTGTGGTATCTTTAACTATGGGAAACTCCCCGCTCCCATTTACTGATTGTGCGGTCTGAAATATGAAGCTGATCCGCCAGCTGCTTTTGAGTCAGCTCCTGTTCCTTTCGGAGCTGTGCGATCAGCGCACCGGTATCCGTCTGCCGCATAACGTATCCCCTTTCGGTTTTTACTGGCTTGATTGTATCAAAAAACCGGCACTCCCGCAACAAACGCTGCGTGGAGTGCCGGTTTTCCGCTTAATTCAGCATCCGTTTCAGATATTGGCCCGTGAAGCTGACAGGACAGGCCGCCACCTCCTCCGGGGTGCCGGTGACAACGATGGTGCCGCCGCCGTCGCCCCCCTCAGGGCCAAGGTCGATGAGGTGGTCGGCGCACTTGATGACGTCCAGATTGTGCTCAATGACCACCACGGTGTTCCCCGCGTCCACCAGCCGCTGGAGGACCTCCAGCAGCTTGCGCACGTCATCGGAGTGCAGGCCGGTGGTAGGCTCGTCCAGAATATAGATGGTCTTGCCGGTGGCCTGCTTGGAAAGCTCCGTAGCCAGTTTCACCCGCTGGGCCTCGCCGCCGGACAGCTCCGTGGAGGGCTGGCCCAGTTTCACATAGCCGAGGCCCACATCCTGTAAGGTTTGCAGCCGCTTTTTCAGCTTGGGCAGGGCAGAGAAGAAGTCCAGTGCCTCGTCTACCGTCATATCCAGCACATCGGCGATGTTTTTGCCCTTGTAGCGGACCTCTAAGGTCTCCCGGTTGTAGCGTCTGCCCTTACAGACCTCGCAGGGGACGAAAATATCCGGCAGGAAGTGCATTTCGATTTTCAGCAGGCCATCGCCGGAGCAGGCCTCGCACCGGCCGCCCCGGACGTTGAAGCTGAACCGCCCCTGTCCGTAGCCCCGGCTCTTGGCCTCCTGGGTGGAGGCGAACAGATCCCGGATGTCGTTGAACAGGCCGGTGTAGGTGGCTGGGTTGGAGCGGGGCGTCCGCCCAATGGGACTCTGGTCGATGTTCACCACCTTGTCCAACTGCTCGATGCCCTCGATGCGGTCGCACTTGCCGGGGCGGACCTTCATCCGCATCAGCTCCGCGCCCAGGCGCTTGAACAGCACCTCGTTCACCAGAGAGGACTTACCGCTGCCGGACACGCCGGTGACCACAGTGAAGGTCCCCAGCGGGAATTCCACGTCGATGTGGCGGAGGTTGTTCTCTGCCGCGCCAACGACCTTCAAAAGTTTGCCGTTTCCGGGACGGCGGACAGCAGGCACCTCAATTTTCTTCTTTCCGGACAGATACTGCCCCGTCAGACTGTCGGGGTTAGCCATCACTTCCGCCGGAGTGCCTGCTGCCACCACCTGACCGCCGTGAACACCGGCGCCGGGGCCGATGTCGATGAGGTAATCGGCGGCCCGCATGGTGTCCTCGTCATGCTCCACCACGATGAGACTGTTGCCCAGATCCCGGAGGTTTTTCAGCGTCGCCAGCAGCTTATCGTTGTCCCGCTGGTGCAGCCCGATGGACGGCTCGTCTAAAATATACAGCACGCCCATCAGGCTGCTGCCGATCTGGGTGGCCAGTCTGATCCGCTGGCTCTCGCCGCCGGAGAGGGTCCCCGCGCTGCGGGCCAGCGTCAGATAGCCCAGGCCCACGGACTTCAAAAAGCCCAGCCGGGAGCGAATTTCTTTCAGGATTCGATCCGCGATCAGCATTTGCTGCTCCGTCAGTGTCAGGCCGTCCATCCAGATAAGTGCATCCTCCACGGAGAGGGTGGTGAACTCGTAGATGTTCTTCTCCCCCACCGTGACCGCCAAGGATTCCTTCCGCAGCCGCCGCCCCCGGCAGGTGGGACAGGGACATTCGCTCATCAGCTCCTCCAGCTCCTTCCGGCTGGCGTCGGACTGGGTCTCCTTATAGCGGCGCTCGATGTTGTTGCAGATGCCCTCAAAGGCCTGCTTCAAAACGCCCTTGCCCCGGGGCTGGTCATAGTGCAGCTCCAGTGTCTCCCCCTTGGTGCCGTAGAGGATGATGTTTTTCGCCTCATCGCTGAGACTGTTCCACGGCTCCGTCAGGGAAAACTTGTACTTTTTGCTCAAAGCGTCGAAGTACATCCGGGAAATGCCGTCCCCCCGGATGTTGTTCCAGCCGCTGGCCTGAATCGCCCCGTCCAAAATGGACTTTTCCCCGTCCTGCACAATGAGGGCAGGGTCGGCCTTTAACTGGTTCCCCAGACCGGTACAGGTGGGGCAGGCGCCGAAGGGATTGTTGAAGGAGAACATCCGGGGGGTCAGCTCCTCCATGGAGATACCGCAGTCCTCGCAGGCGTAGTTCTGGGAGAAGGAGAGGTCCTTTTCCTCCCGCAGAAGGTTAACGATCACCAGTCCGCCGGAGAGCTTGGCGGCGGTCTCCACGCTGTCCGTCAGCCGTTGGCGGATGTCAGGTCGGATAATGAGTCGGTCCACGATGATCTCGATGGAGTGCTTTTTGTTCTTCTCTAACTTGATCTCCTCGTCCAGCTCGTAGAGGCTGCCGTCCACTCTGGCCCGGACATAGCCGGAGCGCTTGGCATCCTCAAACACCTTGGCGTGTTCGCCCTTCTTGCCCCGGATCACCGGAGCCATCACCTGAATTCGCGTTCCCTCCGGCAACGCCAGCACCTGATCGATGATCTGGTCGATGGTCTGCTGGCGGATCTCCTTGCCACAGTTGGGGCAGTGGGGCGTACCCGCTCTGGCCCACAGCAGGCGGAGATAATCGTAGATCTCCGTCACGGTGCCCACAGTGGACCGGGGGTTCTTGCTGGTGGTCTTCTGGTCGATGGAGATGGCGGGGCTGAGGCCCTCAATATAGTCCACGTCCGGCTTGTCCATCTGGCCCAGAAACATCCGGGCGTAGGACGAAAGGCTCTCCACATACCGTCGCTGGCCCTCGGCGTAGATCGTGTCGAAGGCCAGAGAGGATTTTCCGCTGCCGGATACACCGGTCATCACCACCAGTTTGTCCCGGGGGATGGTGACGTCGATATTTTTCAGGTTATTGGCCCGGGCACCTTTTACAATGATATTTTCCTGCATGATCTGCTTTTCCGCTCCTGTTTCATGTAGTCAAAACCGGTTTTCGGTCATAGCATACACAAATCATTTTTTAATGTCAATCGCGCGTTTGAATCTGCAAAAACGGCATTTTTTAAACTTTTACCTTCATTCCACAGTGACATCCGCCGTCTGCGCCCCCAGCAGGGCAATGAGGTCCGCCGGGGCCACCTCCACCTGCGCACCGATCTTGCCGGCGGAGACGCAGATGGTGTCGAACAGCTCCACCGTCTCATGGAACACCGTGGGGAACTGCTTTTTCATGCCCACCGGGGAGCAGCCGCCGTGGACATAGCCCGTCAGGGGCAACAGCTCCTTTTGAGGCAGCATGGCGATGGACTTCTCCCCCACTGCCTTGGCAGCCTTTTTCAGATCCAGATTTTCCGCCACTGGAATGTCGAACACATAGTACCCGCCGCCGGCGCCCTTTGTCACCAGGGTCTTGAACACCTGCTCCGGGTCCTGGTTCAGATACGCTGCCACGGACACGCCGTCCACCGGACCGTCCGCCGGGTACTCATGGGGCGTGTAGGCGATTTTCTTCTGCTCCAGCGTCCGCATGACGTTGGTTTTTTCTTCCTTGTGCTTGGACACAGATCTCACCTCTTACAAATACATCCGCAGCAATGCCAGGATCAGCATGTGGGCGGGATAAAAAGCGTAGCAGGCATACTGGATGGCCTTATTGTGAGCGCCCTGTCTGCCGTTATACAGCCAAATGGGGATCAGGGCCAGCAGCGCCAAGCCCTGCTCCGGGAATTCCAAGGTCCAGCTCCCCAGCGTCAGGGGGATGGTCATGCCCCCCAGCAGTTTGCAGTTCAGGAAGGCCAGTCCCGCCACCTCGCCGATCCAGCCGTAGGGGATCTGGCGGCAGAGGTAGAAGATCAGCACCGTGACCACGCCGCTGCCGTAGTAATCCACCATGCCGATCGTTCCCAGGAAATAACCCACGGGCAGGCTCAAAACGGCGGCGAGGATATACAGCCCCGCCCCCTTGCTCCGGACCTTTTCCAGCCCCAGCATCAGCAGAAGGGCGATGAAGAAGGTGAACATCACGTTCTGATGGAAGGGGAACACAGGGGAGGAGTAGTACAGATAGTTGAAGGGGATCTCGGAGATCAGGGCAAAGACCAACATCCGCAGCAGGTACTTTTTTCGGTCATGGGTCCGCTGAAAGCCCTCCGCCACCTGAAAAGCGAAGATGGGGAAAGCGATGCGGCCCACCGCCGTCAGCCACATGACGCCGGGCAGCACCGTGGCCCACAGGTGGTCGCAGAGCATGAGGGCCATGGCCAGCAGTTTTAAGGTCAGGCTGTCCAGACAACCCTTGGTTTTTGTGTGTTCCATAGTATGTTTTCCTTTGCAATGTTTTTCGTGTTTTTTCTGTATGTAAAATGCCCGTTCGGACATATATTGGTCTGTTTTTGTTGATTCCCCGTTTTCAGCCGGCTACGGCAGCACCCACAGGGCGATGTTGTACCCGATCAGCAGCAGGATTGGATAAATGCACCAGCCCGCCCGCTGCATTCCCAGATAGAAGTCCGACGGCTCCGGGTCCTTCACGTCGCACATATGCTGGCAGCGGAACAGGGCCAATGGGTATGCGGCGTCCAGCGCCAGCAGGCCGGAAAACAGCAGCATGGTAAAATACAGCATCCAACTGCCCCGGGCCGTCCGCTCCGGCCCTCTCGCGAAGGCCAGGATCGTCCCGGCGGAGGTTTTATAGGAATCCCAATAGTTTTCTCCGCTGGTCCTGAAGGTGGCCTCCAAGCTGGAAAATGGGGCCCAGTTTCCCTCCAAATCGTACCATCCCATGTCGTGCTCCGCCGTATAGCCGCCCTCAAAGAGAAGCTGACCGTTCCGGGTGATCCGGATGTGCTCCACCGGCCCCAGCTGTTCCGCCTGAATGGGCGGCAGGCCGGTCTCCACCGCGCACACGTCATGGACGCGGTCCCCGACCTGAACCTCCACCTCCGTCCGCTGTTCATCAGGGAAGTCCGTCACGGTGATCTCCACCCGCTCGCCCTGAACCTTCCCGGCGTAGACCACGGCGGTGGGATCGTCCGTCTGGGCCGATACCCGCAGGAAACCCTCTTCAAATTTCACGCCCTCAAGTCTGTGAAATACAAACGTCAGAATGGCGAAGGCCACCGCCATAGCCGCAACGGAGATCAGGACAGCCTTTTGCAGAGCAGAGCGTTTTTCCATATATACCTCCTGTATTTTTCCAATCGGTTCGTACAGTTTGTTTTCGGTTTTGGCGCGTTTTCTCTCGAAATTTGTCCGTTATTTACCGCCCCGCAGCTCGATGATGCGGTCACGCAGCACGGCGGCATACTCGAATTCCAGCAGCTTGGAGGCTTCCTTCATCTCCTGTTCCAGCTTGGCGATCTCCGCTGCCCGCTCCGCATCCGTCAGCTTTTTGGGCTTGCCCTTGGCCTTGTGTCCGGTGTCCTCGCTCTTGGAGATCTCCAGAATTTCCCGGACATCCTTGACGATGGTCTTCGGCACGATGCCTTGGGCCTTGTTGTAAGCGTCCTGAATTTTCCGGCGGCGCTCCGTTTCGTCCATCGCCGCCCGCATGGAGGGCGTGACGGTATCGGCGTAGAGGATCACCAAACCCTCCGCATTCCGGGCCGCCCGGCCGATGGTCTGGATGAGGGATGTTTCGCTGCGGAGGAAGCCCTCCTTGTCGGCGTCCAATACCGCCACCAGAGAGACCTCCGGCAGATCCAGACCCTCCCGCAGGAGGTTGATGCCCACCAGCACGTCGAATTCGCCCAGCCGCAGATCCCGGATGATCTCCATCCGCTCGATGGTGGCTACGTCGGCGTGCATATACCGTACCCGGATGCTGTTGGCCCGGAAAAATTCCGTCAGATCCTCCGCCATCTTTTTGGTGAGGGTCGTCACCAGCACCCGTTCGTTCCGCTGGGCCCGGGCGCGGATCTCCTCCATCAGATCGTCGATCTGGCCCTCCACAGGGCGCACCTCCACTCGGGGGTCCAGCAGTCCGGTGGGGCGGATAACCTGCTCCACGATGTTGTCCGCCCGCTCCCGCTCGTAGGGTCCCGGCGTGGCGGAGACGAACACCGCCTGACCGATGCGGCTCTCAAATTCCTCGAATTTCAGAGGCCGGTTGTCGAAGGCGCAGGGCAGGCGGAAGCCGTACCGCACCAGCGATTCCTTTCTGGCCCGATCGCCGTTGTACATGGCCCGGACCTGTGGCAGCGTCACATGGCTCTCGTCCACAAACAGCAGGAAATCATCAGGAAAGAAGTCCAGCAGGGTCATAGGGGCGCTGCCTGCCGGACGATCGGAGATGATCCGGGAATAGTTCTCAATACCGGAGCAATACCCCAGTTCCCGCATCATTTCCATGTCATATTCCGTCCGCTGGCGGATGCGCTGGGCCTCTACCAGCATCTCATTGTCATTGAAATATTTTACCTGGTCCTCCAGCTCCGTCCGGATCTGGCCCAAGGCCCTGTCCATCTTCTCCTTGGTGGTGACATAGTGGCTGGCGGGGTAGATGGCCACATGGTTCAGCACCCGGTTCACCGTGCCGGTGAGGGGGTGAAAGTCGGAGATCCGGTCGATCTCATCCCCGAAGAACTCCACCCGGATGGCGTGGTCCTTATAGTAGGCGGGGTAGATCTCCACCGTGTCCCCCCGCACCCGGAACATATTCCGCTCGAAGGCCACATCGTTGCGCTGGTACCGGTTCTCCACCAGACGGCGCAGCAGCTCGTCCCGGTCCCATTCCGCCCCCTGGCGCAGAGAAATCACCATCTGGGCAAAGTCGTCCGGCTCGCCCAAGCCGTAAATGCAGGACACGGAGGACACCACGATCACGTCCCGCCGCTCCAGCAGGGCGCAGGTGGCGGACAGCCGCAGGCGGTCGATCTCGTCGTTGGTAGATGCATCCTTGGCAATATAGGTATCCGTGTGGGGGATATAGGCCTCCGGCTGGTAGTAATCGTAGTAGGAGACAAAATACTCCACGGCGTTGTTAGGGAAAAACTCCTTGAATTCCGCACAAAGCTGGGCTGCCAGTGTCTTGTTGTGGGCCAGCACCAGCGTAGGCCGCTGGACCTTCTCAATGACCTTGGCCATGGTGTAGGTCTTGCCGGAGCCGGTGACGCCTAACAAGACCTGCTCCTTCAAACCATTTTCGATGCCCTCCGCCAGCGCGTCGATGGCCTCCGGCTGGTCGCCGGAGGGCTGATAAGGGGATACTACTTCAAATTTCGGCATAGCCGTCTCTCCGTCACATTCAAATCTGCCCGCCGGTGTAGCTGTTCCAAAATGCCTCACGGGTCAGGCGCATGGGCGTTACCGTGCCCCGATAAAAGGAAAAGGGCACGCCGGTGGTCTCCGCGCCGAATTTTTTCAGGATATGCACCGTGGTATCCCGTGCCTCCATGGTGACCTCCCGGATGTCCTGCGCAAAAATGTCCGTCAGGGCCGTTTCCAGCAGCGCGGTCCCAACATGACGCCCCCGCAGTTCCGGGGAGATGACGAAGCGGCCCATGTGCCATGCGTTGTCCTCCCAATACAGGGCCACGCTGCCCAGAAGCGCCCCGTCCTCCTCCACGCACCACCACTGGGGGCGGTTTTCCGGCGGCAGCGGGGTCAACGCCCGGGGGATCTCCTGTTCCGTTTCAAAAATCTGGCCCGCCAGAGCCACCAGCCGCTCCGTGTCGGCCTCACATCCACGCCGGATCTGCATGGTTCTCTCCCCCTTCGCAAAGACAGTCTGTGGCTCTCCTCGTTTCCCGGTTATTCTACCACAGCTTTTTTAAAATTTCAAACACTTGTTCTATTGTGTTGTCTACAGGGAGCCGCCCGGTCACAGGTGCTCCCATGGGGTCAGGTAGCCACTCTGGGCCATGGATACAAAATCGTCATCCGCCACGATGATGTGGTCCGCCAATGCAACACCGATGGTCTGCAAGGCTTGCGCCGCGCGGGTGGTGGCGGCGCAGTCATCGTCCGAGGGCAGCGCAATGCCGCTGGGATGATTATGTGCCAGGATCACCGTACTGGCAGAGGTGAGGATGGCATTCTCCACCACCTTTCGGATGTCCAGCGCGGCGGAGGACGCCCCGCCGTCATTGAGCCGCTTGCAGGCTAACAGCTTGCCCTTTCGATCCAGGCACAATTCGTAAATGATCTCGTGGGTCTCCCCGGCGTACCGTTCCAGCAAGTAGGCGCCCGCAGTTTCCACATCTGTCACGGGACAGCTCTGAACAGCGTCCGCCAGGCGGGCCTTGCGGCCGATCTGCCCCGCCACCTTCAGCAGCACCGCTGCGCTCTCGCCGATGCCCTCCACTTTTTTCAGATCCTCCGCCGGGGCTGACAGCACGGCGGTCAGGGAGCCGTAGCGATCCATGAGCCGGTGGGCGATGGGATTGGTGTCCTGCCGGGGGATGGCGTAATACAGCAAAAGCTCCAACGCTTCGTGATCCGCGAAGCCCTCCAGCCCGCTTTTCAGAAAACGCTGCCGCATTTTTTCACGATGTCCCTGATGGATATTTTCCATACGAATCCCTCCCCCGGACCGTTTCTTTTGCCGAAAATCAGAACAAGTATGTAACGTGGTATTATAGCATATCCTGTGCAAAAAAGGAAGAGCGGACGGCCGTCCGCTCTTCCTTTTTCCAGAGAAGTTCCTTCTGCGCAGACGCTTACAGGTTCTTCTCGTAGGACTCGATCATCTTCTTGACCATCTGGCCGCCCACGGAACCGGCCTCGCGGCTGGTCAGGTCGCCGTTGTAGCCCTGCTTCAGATTGACGCCCATCTCAGCGGCGGCTTCCATCTTAAACTTATCCATAGCAGTGCGGGCCTCGGGAACGTTGATCTTGTTGGTGTTCTTACTGGACATAACAGTTTCTCCTTTTCAATCTCTTACATGTGTGGGTCACTTGGGTATCGCAAGCATAGTTTGACACGAAAAGGATCGGCTATGCGGAAATAAAAACGGTAAAATCTGTGTTTTTCTCAATTTTCGCCAGTATTATGCCCGGCACCGTTATTTAAAAGGATCTGGACCGCATTTTTGCCGCAGACCGGCAAACGGTATCTTCCGGTTCGTTTTGTCATTGCTTTCGTAAAAAATCACGGGGACTGCTTTTTAAGCAGTCCCCGGGTTGGGTTATTCAGCAGTATTTGCCATCGAGGCGATATAGTCCTCGTAGGTGCCAAGACGGTCGGTCAGCTTGCCGTCCTCCAGCACCATAATGCGGTTGGCGATGGTCTGCACGAACTCGTGGTCATGGCTGGAAAACAGCACCACGCCCTTGAAGTCCATCAGGCCGTTGTTGACGGCGGTGATGGATTCCAGATCCAGATGGTTGGTGGGCTGATCCAGCACCAGCACGTTGGAGCCGTAGAGCATCATGCGGGAGAGCATACACCGGACCTTCTCTCCGCCGGAGAGGACCTTCACCGGCTTGAACACATCGTCGCCGGAAAACAGCATCCGGCCCAGGAAGGCCCGCTTGAAGGACTCGGTGTTGGCCTCCGGGATCTTGGGGGTAAACTGGGCCAGCCAATCCACCAGATTCAAATCGCAGTCGTTGAAGAAGGCGGAGTTATCCAGCGGGAAATAGCTGGTGGTGATGGTGGTGCCCCACTTGTAGGTGCCCTCGTCCGGCTCCAGCTCGCCCATGACGATCTTGAACAGGGTGGTCTTGGCGATCTCATCCTCGCCTACAAAGGCGATCTTATCTCCCTTGTTCACCCGGAAGGACACGTTATCCAGCACCTTGCGGCCGTCCAGCGTCTTGGAGATGCCCTCCACCGCCAGGATCTCCTTGCCGCACTCCCGCTCCATGGTAAAGCCCACGAAGGGATACCGCCGGGAGGAGGCGGGTATTTCCTCTACCGTCAGCTTGTCCAGCAGCTTGCGGCGGGCCGTGGCCTGCTTGCTTTTGGACTTGTTGGCGGAGAAGCGCTGGATGAACAGCTGCAATTCCTTGATCTTTTCCTCGTTTTTCCGGTTCTGGTCCTTCATCATCCGCTGGACCATCTGGCTGGATTCGTACCAGAACTCATAGTTGCCCACATACATCTTGATATGGCCGTAGTCCACGTCCACGATGTTGGTGCAGACGGTGTTCAGGAAGTGACGGTCATGGCTCACCACAAGGATCAGGCTCTCGCAGTCCATCAGGAAATCCTCCAGCCACTCGATGGCCTGAATGTCCAGATGGTTGGTGGGCTCGTCCAGCAGGATGATGTCCGGCTTGCCGAACAGCGCCTGGGCCAGCAGCACCTTCACCTTTTCCTTGGCGGTCAGGCTGGACATTTCGCTGTACAGAATATCGTTGGAGAGGCCAAGGCCCTGAATGAGCCGGGACACGTCGGATTCGGCCTCCCAGCCGCCCATTTCGGCAAATTCGGCCTCCAGCTCGCTGGCCTTCACACCGTCCTCGTCGGTGAAGTCCTCTTTTTCATAGAGGGCATCCTTCTCCTTCATCACGTCATAGAGGCGCTGGTTGCCCATCATCACCGTGTCCAGCACGGTGTAGGCGTCATACTGGAAATGGTCCTGCTTCAGAATGGACATCCGCTCTTCCTTGGGGATGATGACCTCGCCCGTGGTGGGCTCCAGATCCCCGGAGAGGATGCGGAGGAAGGTGGACTTGCCGGCGCCGTTGGCGCCGATGATGCCGCAGCAGTTGCCGGGAACGAACTTCAGCTCCACGTCCTTGAACAGGGTCTGGCCACTGAAGTTCATGCTTACATTGTTGACTGTGATCATGTCGGTATCCTTTCATCACGGAGTCTGCGGTTTTCCCGCAGGCTCCTTTTATTATCCGTCATAGCCGGGCAGCGGTCCAAACGGCAACCAGTTCCCCGCCGCATAAAAAAGCGACGGCCAAACGGTCGTCACAGAACATTGCGCTGCCCAAAACTGGTACTATTATGTTGCTTTTTCTCTCTTTTGTCAAGTATTCTTCTGCATTTGTATAGAAACATACTGACATTTCTTGAGACTGTCAATAAAGTGGTAAATTCTCCGCGACGGTAAGGAAGGGTGTGCGCGGGAAACCCAAGAAGGGTGTCCTGC
>ENA-USYP01002423-USYP01002423.1-human-gut-metagenome-genome-assembly--contig:-NODE-2423-length-11239-cov-15.450188_pt1 | contig 11239 bp, 13 predicted proteins | sample MGYA00250065_ERZ773512 | MGnify/ENA primary metagenome ERZ773512 (study PRJEB29103, sample SAMN06112003) | human gut metagenome | biome: human gut; feature: ankylosing spondylitis patient; material... | reverse complement strand
GTCCAGAGGTAGGGAGGGGGGATTCGAAACACCCCTCCCTACCTCTGGCCCGCGCGGAGCGCAAAGCCATTTGACCGAAAGAGAAAACATCCCCCGCGCCACCGGCGCGAGAACCAGCTCAAAGAAAAAAACAGCCCCGCCTCTGCCCCGCGCGGAGCGCAAGCCACTTGACCAAAAGAAAAAACATCCCCCGCGCCATCGGCGCGCGAACCTGCTTAAAGAAGAATTGGCTCTAATGCAAAGCAAGCTGTCTCAACGCTACAGCTTTACTGCAAAAATCAATTTTTAACCTCAAAGAATGCAAAAAATAGATGCTGAATCTGCATTTCCCACCGTAAAATTATAAAGAACCAGTTCAAAAAGCCGCGCTGATGTGCTATACTAAGCTGTATGAGAGGCCCACGGAGGGGAAAACGGCGGGCTTCGTCCTCGAAATGTTCCATGTGGAACAAATCTTTTTCCCGGAAGGAAGCAAGTAGCGTGGCAAAAATCGTTGCTGTTGCAAACCAGAAGGGCGGCGTGGGCAAGACCACCACAGCCGTCAACCTCTCGTCCTGCGTGGCGGCGCTGGGCAAAAAAGTGCTCATCGTAGACCTCGACCCACAGGGCAACACCACCACCGGTTATGGTATTTCCAAGCGGAGTGTAGATATTGGTACATATGAAATTCTCATCGGCGAGGCCGACGCGCGGCAGGCTGTCCGCAAGACGGAGTTCCGCACCGACGTCATCGGCTCCAACACCCGCCTCGCGGGCGCCAGCCTTGAGATGATCGACCTGCCGGGCCGCGAGAGCCGCCTGCGCAAGGCGCTGGCCCCCATCCAGAAGGATTACGACTTTATCTTCATCGACTGCCCGCCCAGCCTTGACCTGCTGACGCTGAACGGCCTGTGCGCCTGCGACAGCATCCTCATCCCGGTGCAGTGCGAGTATTATGCGCTGGAAGGTCTGTCGGAGCTTATCAGCACTCTTAAGACCGTCCGCAAGAAGTACAACCCCTATCTGGACATCGAAGGCGTGGTGTTCACCATGTTCTCCGTCCGCTATAACCTGACACTGCAGGTGGTGGAGCAGGTCAAGAAATACTTTGGAAACAAGGTGTATCAGACCACCATCCCTCGCAGCATCCGCATCTCGGAAGCTCCCAGCTATGGCCAGCCCATCAACTTCTATGAGCCGAAGGGCAAGGGCAGCGAGGCGTATATGGACCTTGCCATCGAGTTCGTGAAGAGCAACCGCCCCGCCGAAGCTGTACCCAAGCGCCGCCGCGGAAAAGCTGCAGCGGAACCGGTCGAGACGATGGGGCTGGCCGATGTGAAGATGGACGGCTGAGGGAGAGAGGAGACCAATGGCAAAAGGAAGAGGAGGACTGGGCCGGGGGCTGGAAAGTCTGTTTGAGGACGCCGCCCCCAGCTTTGAGTCAGATACCAGGATCGAGACGCTGCCCCTGCGGGAGATCGAGCCGGACCCCGGCCAGCCCCGCAAGACCTTCGACGACGAGACGCTGGCAGAGCTTTCGGCCAGCATCGCCGAGCACGGTTTATTGCAGCCCATTGCGGTGCGCCCGAAGCCGTCCGGCGGCTACCTCATCGTGGCAGGCGAGCGCCGCTGGCGGGCCAGCCGGATGGCGGGCCTCACCGAGGTGCCGGTCATCGTCAAGGACGTGACCGATGAGCAGGCCATGGAGCTTGCGCTGGTGGAGAACCTGCAGCGCGAAGACCTCGACCCTGTGGAAGAGGCGGCCGGCATCCGTGAGCTGATGACCCGCTGCGATTTGACCCAGGAGCAGGCCGCCCGCAAGCTGGGCAAGAGCCGGAGCGCACTGGCCAACAGCCTGCGGCTGCTGAGCCTGCCGGAAACGGTGCTGGAACTGCTGAAAAGCGGCTTCATTACGATCGGACACGCGAAGGTCGTTTTGGGCCTGCCTACGCCGGAGCTGCAGGAGGAAGCGGCTCAGATGATAGCGGACAACCAGCTGAACGTCCGTCAGGCCGAAGCTTTGTGCAAAAAGCTGGCAAAGCCCGCAAAAGAGCCTGTGGCCGCGCCGCTGCCGAGTGCGTTGCCGGTGGAGGTGGAAGAAAGCCTCAAGCAGGCGCTGGGCAGCGAAGTCCGCGTGGCCTACCACGACGGCAAAGGCAAGCTGACCGTCCATTTCTATTCGGACGACCAGCTGAAAGCCTTTGCAAATCTGCTGGGGCAGTATAATATGGAGTAAACCTCTCAGTCTTGCTGTCGCTCGACAGCTCTCTTAAAAGGGGAGCCTGAGCAGAAAAGTTATTAGAAATGCGTACCAAGGCGGGGAACACCGCCTTTGAACGGCACGGCGGGGAACGCCCCCTGTGCAAGCAATAGAGTATAAGGAGAGTTATCATGCTTGACATCAAATTTGTCCGCGACAACCCGGATGCGGTCAAGGAAAACATCAAGAAGAAGTTTCAGGATGCAAAGCTCCCTCTCGTTGACGAAGTCATCGAGAAGGACGCCAAGTACCGCGAGTGCCTGAAAGAAGTCGAGTCCCTGAAGGCTGCCCGCAACAAGCTGAGCAAGGCCAACGGCCCTCTGTTCGGCCAGCTGAAGAAGTGCGACGACGAGGCCAAGAAGGCTGAGCTGCAGGCTCAGATCGACGCCAACAACGCCGCTGTCAAGGCTGACGCCGACAAGATGGCAGAGCTGGAAGCCGAGGAGGCAAAGCTGGCTGAACGCATTCAGGAGATCATGTACACCATCCCCCAGATGATCGACCCCAGCGTACCCATCGGCCCGGATGACACCTACAACGTCGAGGCTCAGCGCTTCGGTGAGCCGGTCGTGCCTGATTTCCCCATCCCGTACCACACCGAGATCATGGAGAGCTTCGACGGCATTGATATGGACGCCGCAGGCCGCGTGGCCGGCAATGGCTTCTATTATCTGCTGGGCAACATCGCCCGCCTGCACGAGGCTGTTCTGGCCTATGCCCGCGACTTCATGATCGACAAGGGTTTCACCTATGTCATCCCTCCCTTCATGATGCACGGCAACGTGGTGCAGGGCGTCATGTCCTTCCCTGAGATGGACGCCATGATGTACAAGATCGAGGGCGAGGATCTCTACCTCATCGGCACCAGTGAGCACACCATGATCGGCCGCTTCATCGACCAGACTCTGGATGAGGCTACTCTGCCCCTGACCCTGACTTCCTACAGCCCCTGCTTCCGCAAGGAGAAGGGCGCTCACGGCATTGAGGAGCGCGGCATCTACCGCATCCACCAGTTCGAGAAGCAGGAGATGATCGTCGTCTGCCGTCCCGAGGAGAGCGCTGACTGGTACGAGAAGCTCTGGAAGAACTCCGTCGAGCTGTTCCGCAGCATGGAGATCCCTGTCCGTCAGCTGAACTGCTGCTCCGGTGACCTGGCTGACCTGAAGGTCAAGAGCTGCGACATCGAGGCATGGAGCCCCCGCCAGCAGAAATACTTCGAAGTCTGCTCCTGCTCCAACCTGGGCGATGCACAGGCCCGCCGCCTGCACATCCGTGTCAAGGGCAAGGATGGCAAGACCTATCTGGCCCACACTCTGAACAACACCTGCGTGGCTCCTCCGCGTATGCTCATCGCATTCCTCGAGAACCATCTGCAGGCCGACGGCAGCGTCACCATCCCCAAGGTCCTGCAGCCCTACATGGGCGGCCTCGAGGTCATGGTGCCTGTCCACAAGAAGTAAGCCTGCTTTCCACCATTCTCCAATAAAATGTTGAAAGTCCCCGCCATTCATACAGGATGGCGGGGACTTTTTGCGTACAGACGTATAAAATCAGAAAGAATGAAAAAATTGAAGATTTTTTTGAAAAAGTTGTTGACAAAACGGAGGTTGTTGGATATAATAATAAAGCACTGTTCAAGTGCAACAAATAAATATGGCGGTATAGCTCAGTTGGCTAGAGCATTCGGTTCATACCCGAAGTGTCACCGGTTCAAATCCAGTTACCGCTACCACATTACAGAGTTTCGCTAAGATAAGGGGGACGGTCGTCCGCAATAGTGGATGATGAAAGTCGGAGGTTTTAGCGAAGCTCTGTATTTCTAAGGCCCGTTGGTCAAGCGGTTAAGACACGGCCCTTTCACGGCTGTAACATGGGTTCGATTCCCGTACGGGTCATAAAAAAGCTCCTCAATCTTAGGATTGAGGAGCTTTTTTATGCAATCCGAACGAGGAATCGAAGGAACACGGCCGCCCGCAGGCGGTAAAAAAGAGCCCGGTGGGCTCTTTTTTAGTGTTCGGGTCCCAATCTTCAGGAATGTCTACCGTGGTTGCTGATGTTCAGGTTTACATTTTATTTGACCCGTACGGGAATTGCAACAATGACGACCGCTGCCTGCGGCAGAAACAGGGAGTCATTGTTGGGGCCGTGGCCAGCGAGACGCGAGCGCCGCCCAAGGCACGAAGCGGATGCTGGGAGCCACAACCCGGCAGGGCGGCGGCGCGCAGCGCCGTAAGCAATCAGCCCAGTGGGCTGTTGCTTAGCCTGCGGGTCCCAATCTTCAGGAATGTCTACCGTGGTTGCTGCCGCTTCGTTTGACCCGAACGGGAATCAGAGCAAAAATCACCCCCGCCTGCACCATCCGGCAGGCGGGGGTTCGTTATGCAAGGAAGCAGATGATGTCGTTTTACGGTCTCTGGCCCATGCCGCCTTCCAGCGTCAGGGTCTCGCCGGACATATACTTGAAATCCGGCATGGCCAGCTGGACGCAGACACGGCCGATCTCCGTCTCAGCGTTGCCGTAGTGGCCCATGGGGGGCATCTTGACGTTGGCCTTGAAAGCGTCGGGGTAGGCGTCCCTGAACTGCTCGAGCTTGGCCGTCCATGCCAGCGGGCAGACCACGTTGACGTTGATGCCGTCCTTGCCCCACTCGATGGCGGCGACGCGGGACATACCGCGGATGCCCTCCTTGGCGGCAGCATAGGCCGACTGGCCGAAGTTGCCGAAGAGGCCAGCGCCGGAAGCGAAGTTGATGACGCTGCCGTGAGACTCAGCCAGATAGGGGTAGCAGGCTTTCATGTAGTAGAAAGCGGCGTAGAGGCCGGAGTAGATGGCCAAATCGAACTGCTCGGTGGTGTGCTCGGCCAGCGGCACGCCGGAGGCCGAAGCCTGTGCATTGTTGATGAGCACCTGAATGCCGCCGAAGGTATCGACAGCCTGCTTGACCACATTTGCCACAGTGGCCTCGTTGTCGCCGCCTGCGCAGACATCGGCCTGCACGGTCAGCACCTTGATGCCGTAGAGGCTTTCCAGCTCCTGCTTGGCTGCTTCCAGCTTCTTGACATTGCGGCCTGTGATGACGAGGTTCGCGCCCTCCTTGGCGTATGCGGTGGCGATGCCGTAGCCGATGGAGCCGCAGCTCCCATCCTTCAGGACAGCGCGCCCTGCGCCGGTAATGATGGCGGTTTTACCAGTTAAAAAGCCCATAAGTTGCAACCTCCTGTTTCGATGTCCCTCGGTGTTCTGCCGGGGGTCGTTCTATAGCTCGAGTATAGCAGAAAAGCGGAAAATTGTAAAATAGCGCTTTTGAATCGCTTTTTCTTTGCTTGAGGAATGGCTCAGACGCTCACTCGCGGTATTTTTTCATCAGTTCCTTTTGCAAAAAAAATACGGCCCTGCCAGGATGCATTTCAGCGTCCCGGCAGGGCCGTGCTTTTGTTTTTCAGTGCTGGTGGAGATACGTCAGAATATCTTCCGGCTTTGCGGCCAGAGCATCGGCCCCGGCGGCGGTCAGCTCAGCTTCGCCCCGGAAGCCCCAGAGAACGCCCAGAGCGGGCAGACCGGCATTGTGTCCCGTAAGGATGTCTACGTCGCTGTCGCCCACGAAAAGGGTGCTCTGCGGGTCTGCGCCGAGGTCAGCCATCAGAGAGTAGACGCCAGCCGGGTCGGGTTTGGTGGGAACACCGGGGCGGCTGCCCCGCACCAGCGAAAAGCTGTCCGGGCCGAAGTAGTGCTCGATGATCTTTCCACAAAAAGCGTCCGCTTTGTTGGAAAAAACGGCGGTCTGGACGCCCTCGGCTTTCAGCGCGGCCAGCAGTTTCGGGATGCCGGGATAGGGGGCCGTTTTGTCTTCCTTGTGGGCGTCATATCGGGCCGAGAACTCGGCCAGCGTGGCGGCAAGCTGTTCGGGCGTCCGGGCGTTTTCCGGGGAAAAGCGCTCCACCAGCTTCGGGATGCCGTTGCCCACGAAGTGCTTGTAGGTCTCCACCGGGAAGGTGGGCCAGCCGTGCTGGGTGCAGACCCAGTTGGCCGCGTCGGCCAGGTCGTCGATGGTGTTCAGTAAGGTGCCGTCCAAATCGAAGAGAATGGTTTTTATCATGAGAATCAGACTTCCTTTTGTTTTATGTTTTCTGCTCCAAAGCGTTGAGACAGGGCGCAGCGTCCCGCACGGGGATGCTGCGCACCTTGAGCCGCACCTGCCCGGGCAGAGCCAGCGTCAGCGTCATGCGCTGGTAACGTGCCGCCCAGGGCGATTGGAAGGTACGCAGGCAGACATCCGGGTGGAACACACAGATGCAGTGGAGATAAACCCCCTTCTGCCGCCGCAGGGTGAACCGGCCCTCCCGGAGCCAGATGCCCTCTTTCAGCCAGCCCATCAGCCCGCCCGCCAGAAAGACGGCAAATACCGCTGTCGGGATAAGCAGTGTCCCCGTGAGGGCAGGCAGGACGCTGCGGGAGACCAGCACCAGCAGCAGGCACAGCCCGAACGGGATGCCGGCAGGCGCAAAGAAAACGGCGCTGCGGTGGGTGAGGTCGTGCCGGGTGTCGGGCGGCATCCGGAACTCGGGCAGCAGCTCCCGGAACAGCTCTTCCTGCCCGGAGCGGTAGACGAAAAGCGGCAGCTCCGGGCGGCAGCTGCCTGCCACCACGAATACCGGCCAGCGCTTCATGAGCCGGGCGATGGGGGAGACGCGGACGTCCGCGTAGCTTATCTCACTGCTCCGCACCCGGAACTCGAACCGGGACAGCCAGCCGCCCCGGCTGCCCAGCTGGTCGGCAGTGTGCCAGACCGTATAATGGACGGTCTGGACAAAACTGCGGGCCAGACTGATGCCGAAGAGCAACCCGGTCAGCACCAGCATCCACGCCGCACCGGCGGGCAGCCAGTGGGCCGCGAACCGGACGAGGATGTTCAGCCGGGAGAGGGCCACGGCCTCGGCGGTGAGGGGAAATGGTCGGCTCTGCCGGATGGCCAAATAGGTCAGAGCCAGCGTGGACAGACCGTTGGCACCCAAAACCACCAGCGCGGCCCGCTCGCCCCCGGCAGGCCGGTGGCAGACCGGGTCCCGGACCGGCATCAGGCGGTCGGCAAGCTCCTGCGCGTCTTCTTTGTGCAAATAAAGGGTGACGGCTCGCCTGGCAGGCTGGCCCACCGGGTAGAGCACCACCCGGCTGGCCCCGAGCAGCCGAAAGAAAAGCGGCCGCTCAATGGTCAGCGCGGCCAGAGCTTCGCCCCGGATGATGCGCTCCCGCTTGGAGATGAACGCCCACCGCAGCCGGAGCACACCGGCCTCATCCAGCGCCCAGCTGCTGGCTTCCAGCAGGATGGAGCTGGCCCCGCAGAGGAAGAGCAGAAGCGCGGCGTCCTGCCGCAGAGCTGTGAGCAGAGCGTTCAGGCTGAACTCCAGCAGGGCGTTCGCCAGCGGCAGCAGGCAGACGACGACCGCCTTGCGCAGGAAGCGGAGGGCGGCGAGGGGGTGGTAATGCCGTTGTCGGGTCATGGTGCATCCTCCGCCAGAATGTGGGCCAGGAGCCCGGCCTGCTGGGCCGGGATGGCAGGCAGAAAGAGCTTTGCGCCCGGGGCTGCCACGATGAGCAGCGAGACGCCGCCCAGCCGCAGCAGGGGCGTCCGGAGCAGCCGGACGCTGGTAACGGCCCGGCGTGGAAGCACCTGACGCACCGGCAGCGCAACGCCGGAGTAGACCGTTACGGTCCGTTCCCCCAGCACAGCGGCGAAGCTGCAGGCCCGCGCCCAGAGGCAGTAGACCAGGAAGCCCCAGAGCAGGCAGAAACCCGCTCCGGCGGCGACGCTCTGCCAGAACACGAAGGGCGCAGCGAACAACCCCGGCACCGCCGCCCAGACGCAGAGGACGGCCCGGCCAGTGGGCGGGATGATGACGGCGGTGCGCCGCAGCTCCTGCTCCGTCACTTATCGCTGAGGCCCCAGGCCTCGGTCAGCTCGTGCAGGCTGTCGTCACGGGTCAGGCAGAGGATGTGGTCCCAAGGCAGCAGGATCGTGCTGCCGTGGGGGATGATGAACTCGGTGTCGCGGGTGATGCTGATCAGGATGGTGTCGCCCGGGATGGGGATGTCCATGATGGCCTTGCCCGCGTAGAGGAAATTCTCAGGCAGCAAGATCTCGTTCAGGCTGGCGGTGCCGCCGCCCAGAGAGAGGAGCTGGCGGATGGTATCCGTCTCGATCTCCCGCTCGAGAATGTGGCTCAGGTTGTCGGTGCCGCAGACCACGGTGTCCACGCCGAGAGTGTGGAGCAGTTCGCGGTTTTTGGGGTTGGAGGCCCGGGCCACGGTGCGGTCTACGCCGAACTCCCGCTTGGCGATCTGGCAGGCCACAAGGTTGTCTTCGTCAGAGCCGGTCACGGCCACAAAGGCGTCGCAGCTGGCGACGTCGGCGGTGCGCAGAGTGTCCACGCTGATGGAGTCGCCGCAGATGACCGGGATGTCCAGCATATCGGCCAGCATCCGGCACTGGCTCTCCACCGGCTCGATGATGACGATTTCGTGGTGGTTGGCCAGCAGGCTCTGGGCCAGATACCGGCCCACACGCCCGCCGCCGGCAATACAAACTTTCATAATACTACCTCATTATACGAATGGTATCGGTTATTTGGCGAGAGAACGGAACACGGCCTGCTCGGTGAGGACGGTGGGGCAGATGGTGTCCAGTTCGTAGGCCTTGTGGTAGAGCACCTGCAGGTGGGGGTCGGAGACGCGGCAGATGACCTTTTCGCGCTGAAAGAGGCTCTTGGCGATCTGCGCGGCCATCAGGTTGAGGGAGTCGTCCTCGCTGACGGCGGCCACGGCATCGCAGTTCTCGATGCCGCCCTGACGCAGTACGTCGGGGTCGGTGGGGTCGCCCACAAGGGCGTTGCCGCTGAAGGTGTAGTCGTCGAAGGCGTCCAGACGCTTGAGCTGTTCGGAGTCCTTTTCGATGATGGAGATGTCGTGGCCGATGCGCTCCAGGTCCCGCACCAGCGATGCGCCCACCTGGTCGCAGCCGATTACAAGAATGTTCATGGAATTACCTCGCTGTAAAATATATATGGAACTTCGTCTCCGATAAATCTACATCCCAGTATAGCATATTTTCCCCCGCAGATAAATAGAAAAGCTGTAGGGGACTCCAGAGATAAAATTTTTGAATTCCTGGTGCGCAGAGAGTCGGAATATGGTATACTGAAACAGTATGATGATAAGGATCACAAAAGCCCGTGCGCCCGGCGTGCGGCAGGAGGAGTGCTTATATGTTTCTTGAGATCATCAAAGCGATTTTGATGGGCATCGTGGAGGGCATCACCGAGTGGCTGCCCATCTCGTCCACAGGCCATATGATCTTGCTGGAACAGGTGGTAAAGTTCAGCGCCAGCGAAGAGTTCATGTCCATGTTCCGCGTGGTCATCCAGCTGGGTGCCATCCTTGCAGTGGTGGTGCTGTTCTGGGGCAAGCTGTGGCCCTTCGGGCTGCGGCATGGCCGCGTCATCTCCAAGCCCAGCGTCTGGCAGCTCTGGTTCAAGGTGGTCGCCGCCACCCTGCCGGTGCTGGTCATCAGCCCGCTGGACGACTGGATGGAGGCTCATTTCTATAACTACATCACCGTGGCCGCAATGCTCATCCTCTACGGTGTGCTGTTCCTCGTGGTGGAGAGCCGCCGCACTGCGCCCCACGTCACCCATCTGGAACAGATCACTTACCGTGACGCCCTCATCATCGGCGTCTGGCAGATGCTGGCCATCATCCCCGGCACCTCCCGTTCCGGTGCGACCATCGTGGGCGGTCTGCTGCTGGGCCTCTCCCGTGCCTGCGTGGCGGAGTTCACTGGTGTAATTGACGGCGGATATAATAATAACCGACGATAAATAACAAGAAGATTTGGGCTGCAAGTAAATAGGCATTTTCATGATGTGCGAATCCTTCCATCGAGTAAATGAGCAGTCCGAAAGTAAGGGCATTGGCGAGGGCACTGGTTTTATCGAATTTCCGGTTTTGCTTCTTCTCGCGGTGGGGGAGATAGATCAGGCCCATAATCAAAGCCAGCAGGCCGAGGGGGATATTGATCGCAAAAAGCCATTGCCAGCTACCTAACGAAAGGATGATACTCGCAACAGAAGGGCCTGCGACAGCCGATACGGCAACGACCATCGCACTGATCCCCAAGCCGCGTCCTAAGTATTTCCGGGGATAAATAGTCCGGAGTTGTGCCGTATTCACACTTGTGATGGCCGACGCTCCGAACCCCTGGAGCACCCGGGCTACAGTCAGCATCCAAAAAGAAGTCGATAAGACACAGATCAGCGATGTGACACAAAAAACGGCGACTCCCGAAAGAAAAACTTTATGATAGCCGTAGATATCTCCTGGCGAAGAAAAAGACAATAAGGACACCGTAATAGCCAGCTGATAAGCATTCATCACCCAAATCGTGGTCGAGGGAGAAGTCCCGAATTCACGCGAAAGAGTCGGAAGTACTACATTGACAATATTAGCATCCAACACCGACATGATTAACGCCAGCGAAGCTGCTATCACTGCCCATATCCGCCGGGGATTGGGCAATCCGTCTGTCGTATCGGTGATCGCAATATTTTTTGAAAACATCTTCCAATGAATTTACATGCAAAAATAGTAAATCTGTCAGGGATTGTCAGAACAGAAGGATTTTTTGTTTCTTTTTTTACTCCCTCTCCCAGTACCACAATAACCCTTCAATTCAGTGAATCAGCCACTTTTCAACTTCTTTTCTTTTGTCGTAACAATTTTGTAACAATTTTGAAATAAACCTGTAACAACTCCCTTCTATTTTTGCGGCTGTAAGTAAAACCTAAAGAATGGAATCAATTTATCTGGGAATTGTTATTTTCCTTTTTCTCCTCGCGATCTTCGACTTAACTGTAGGGGTCAGTAATGACGCCGTAAGATCGGAAGAGCACACGTCTGAACTCCAGTCACCGTACGTAATCTCGTATGCCGTCTTCTGCTTGAAAAAA
>ENA-USYP01002414-USYP01002414.1-human-gut-metagenome-genome-assembly--contig:-NODE-2414-length-11286-cov-4.165938_pt1 | contig 11286 bp, 6 predicted proteins | sample MGYA00250065_ERZ773512 | MGnify/ENA primary metagenome ERZ773512 (study PRJEB29103, sample SAMN06112003) | human gut metagenome | biome: human gut; feature: ankylosing spondylitis patient; material... | reverse complement strand
GTACAGGAGAGTGGCGTTTCCAAAAAGCAGGGTCGGCTTGCCACAGATACTCTTTCCCATTGGCGAAGATACTGCAAAGTTCGGCTCCATGCGGAGATACCTGAATAGTAAGTTGTTCGTTGGAGATTGTTTTCATATCATTCAGTTTTCTGTTGGTTACTTTGAGTGATTATATGCTTGTTATATGAATAATATCCCTTTTTACAAGGACTTAAATTACTATACAAAGGTAGTATTTTCTATGATTGAGAGAGAATATAATCCCGACTTTCTTATGATGGAGAATTATTCTTATAAAACCCTATAAAATAGCGTTCTATGCAACATATCTTACAGCATTTGAAACATTTTTTTCAGTCGGTTGACTTAAATCAACCGTAATTTGCATCATCGAAAAGAGAAAATTCGTACTTTTAAATTAATAACATTAAACTAATGCCTGGTATCATGAAGAACAAAAAACTTCTTTGCAGCGTTTGTTTCCTGTTTGCTTTCATGTCGGCCCTGTGGGGGCAAAACATTACGGTAAAGGGAAACGTTACTTCTAAAACGGATGGGCAACCGATTATCGGTGCTTCTGTCGTTGAAACTACAGCTACAACCAACGGAACAATTACAGACTTCGATGGTAATTTCACTCTTTCAGTTCCGGTCAACTCTACTTTAAAGATTACGTATATTGGTTATAAACCGGTGACCGTAAAATCGGCTGCTATCGTTAATGTACTACTGGAAGAAGATACCCAGATGGTAGATGAAGTTGTCGTAACAGGTTATACTACACAGCGTAAAGCCGACCTGACAGGTGCTGTTTCTGTAGTAAAAGTAGACGAAATCCAGAAGCAAGGTGAAAACAATCCGGTGAAAGCCCTTCAGGGACGTGTCCCCGGAATGAACATCACCGCCGATGGTAATCCGAGTGGATCGGCTACCGTACGTATTCGCGGTATCGGTACGCTGAACAATAACGACCCGCTTTATATAATCGACGGTGTTCCTACCAAAGCCGGTATGCACGAACTGAATGGTAATGATATTGAATCCATTCAGGTTTTGAAAGATGCCGCATCCGCTTCTATCTACGGTTCGCGTGCAGCGAACGGCGTGATCATCATTACTACCAAACAAGGAAAGAAAGGACAGATCAAAATCAATTTCGACGCTTCTGTTTCCGCCTCCATGTATCAGAGTAAAATGAACGTACTGAACACTGAGCAATACGGACGAGCTATGTGGCAAGCCTACGTGAACGACGGTGAAAATCCGAACGGTAATGCTTTGGGATATGCTTACAATTGGGGATATAATGCCGACGGCAATCCGGTATTATACGGAATGACTCTTTCCAAATACCTGGATTCAAAGAATACAATGCCTGTGGCGGACACAGACTGGTTTGATGAGATCACTCGTACTGGTGTTATTCAGCAATACAATCTTTCCGTCAGCAACGGTTCGGAGAAAGGTTCTTCTTTCTTTTCTCTGGGATATTACAAGAATCTGGGTGTTATCAAAGACACGGACTTCGACCGTTTCTCGGCTCGTATGAACAGCGATTATAAGTTGATTGATGATATCCTGACCATCGGTCAGCATTTTACATTAAATCGCACGTCGGAAGTGCAGGCTCCGGGTGGAATTATTGAAACCGCACTGGACATTCCTTCCGCTATTCCCGTATATGCTTCGGATGGTTCATGGGGCGGACCGGTAGGCGGATGGCCCGACCGTCGTAACCCTCGTGCCGTACTTGAATACAATAAAGACAACCGATACACTTACTGGCGTATGTTCGGTGATGCCTATGTCAATCTGACTCCTTTCAAGGGATTCAATCTACGTTCCACTTTCGGTCTGGACTATGCCAACAAGCAGGCACGTTACTTCACTTATCCTTATCAGGAAGGAACGCAGACCAATAATGGCAAGAGCGCAGTGGAAGCCAAGCAGGAACACTGGACGAAATGGATGTGGAACGCCATTGCTACCTACCAACTGGAAGTAGGCAAACATCGTGGAGATGTAATGATAGGTATGGAGTTGAACCGTGAAGACGACAGCCATTTCTCCGGATACAAAGAAGACTTCTCTATCCTTACCCCCGACTATATGTGGCCCGATGCAGGTAGTGGCACGGCACAGGCATACGGTGCCGGTGAAGGTTATTCACTCGTCTCTTTCTTTGGCAAAATGAACTATTCTTATGCCGATAGATATCTGCTTTCGTTAACTCTCCGTCGGGACGGTTCTTCCCGGTTCGGTAAAAACCACCGTTATGCCACTTTCCCTTCCGTATCTTTGGGATGGCGCATCACACAGGAGAACTTCATGAAAGAACTGACCTGGCTTGATGATCTGAAATTGCGTGCTTCGTGGGGACAGACCGGTAATCAGGAAATCTCCAACCTTGCCCGTTATACTATCTATGCACCTAACTATGGTACAACCGATTCTTTCGGCGGACAGAGCTACGGTACGGCATACGATATCACAGGTTCTAACGGTGGCGGTGTACTTCCTTCCGGTTTCAAACGCAACCAGATCGGTAACGACAATATCAAATGGGAAACAACGACACAGACCAATGTCGGTATCGACTTCAGCCTGTTCAAGCAATCACTGTACGGTTCACTGGAATACTACTACAAGAAAACAACAGATATCCTGACTGAAATGGCAGGAGTAGGAGTGCTGGGAGAAGGCGGCAGCCGTTGGATAAATTCGGGTGCAATGAAAAACCAGGGTTTTGAATTTAATCTGGGTTATCGTAACAAGACTGCCTTTGGACTGACTTACGACCTGAACGGAAACATATCCACTTATCGGAATGAAATTCTTGAATTGCCGGAAACGGTAGCTGCCAACGGCAAGTTTGGTGGTAATGGTGTGAAGAGTGTAGTCGGACATACTTACGGCGCACAAGTCGGTTACATTGCTGATGGCATTTTTAAGTCGCAGGATGAAGTAGACAACCATGCTACTCAAGAAGGCGCTGCTGTCGGCCGTATCCGTTACCGTGATATTGACCATAACGGTGTGATTGACGAAAGAGATCAGAACTGGATTTATGATCCTACTCCCTCTTTCAGCTACGGATTGAATATTTATCTGGAATATAAGAACTTCGATCTGACAATGTTCTGGCAAGGCGTTCAGGGAGTGGATATAATCAGTGACGTGAAGAAGAAAAGCGATTTTTGGAGTGCTTCCAATGTCGGCTTCCTGAATAAGGGAACCCGTTTGCTTAATGCCTGGTCACCTACGAACCCAAACTCTGATATTCCGGCATTGACCCGCAGTGATACGAACAATGAACAGCGTGTCTCTACTTACTTCGTAGAAAACGGTTCTTTCCTGAAACTGCGCAATATCCAGTTAGGATACACCGTTCCCGCTGTTATCTCCAAAAAAATGAGAATGGACCGCTTGCGTTTCTATTGCAGTGCACAGAACCTGCTGACCATCAAGAGCAAGAATTTTACCGGAGAAGATCCGGAGAACCCGAACTTTTCTTATCCGATCCCTGTGAATATCACCTTCGGACTTAACATCGGATTTTAACTTACTTCATCAATAAAACGAATGATCATGAAAAAGATAATATATATAGCAACAATCGGAATTACCTTGCTGACAACCAGTTGTGACGATTTTTTGGACCGTCAGGTTCCTCAGGGTATTGTGACCGGCGATCAGATCGCTTCTCCCGAATATGTAGATAATCTGGTGATTTCTGCCTACGCCATCTGGGCGACAGGTGATGATATCAACTCTTCCTTCTCTCTCTGGAATTATGATGTACGTTCCGACGATTGCTATAAAGGCGGTTCGGGAACAGAAGACGGCGGTGTGTTCAACGCACTGGAAATATCCAAAGGTATCAATACCACCGACTGGAATATCAATGATATATGGAAAAGACTGTATCAATGCATCACCCGTGCCAACACAGCTCTGCAATCACTCGACCAAATGGATGAAAAGACCTATCCGTTGAAGAACCAGCGCATTGCCGAAATGAGATTCCTGCGCGGACACGCTCACTTCATGTTGAAACAGCTGTTCAAGAAGATCGTTATTGTAAACGATGAAAACATGGAACCGGATGCTTACAATGAACTGTCGAATACCACTTATACCAATGACGAGCAATGGCAAAAGATAGCAGACGACTTCCAGTTTGCCTACGACAACCTGCCGGAAGTACAAATAGAAAAAGGACGCCCTGCACAGGCAGCCGCTGCTGCTTACCTTGCAAAAACTTACCTGTATAAAGCTTACCGCCAGGACGGAGCCGATAATGCCCTTACCGGAATCAACGAAGAAGACCTGAAACAGGTCGTGAAATACACCGATCCCCTGATCATGGCTAAAGGTGGTTACGGACTGGAAACGGACTATAGCATGAACTTCCTGCCGCAATATGAAAACGGTGCAGAGTCTGTATGGGCCATTCAGTATTCTATCAACGACGGTACTTACAACGGTAACCTGAATTGGGGAATGGGACTGACCACTCCGCAGATACTGGGCTGCTGCGACTTCCACAAGCCGAGCCAGAATCTGGTGAATGCTTTCAAAACCGATTCGCAGGGAAAGCCTTTGTTCAGTACCTACGACAATGAGAATTACGAAGTGGCTACAGACAATGTCGATCCCCGTCTGTTCCATACGGTGGGTATGCCGGGCTTTCCTTATAAGTACAACGAAGGTTACATCATCCAGAAGAATGATGACTGGAGCCGCAGCAAGGGACTTTATGGATATTATGTTTCTCTCAAAGAGAATGTAGATCCCGATTGTGACTGTCTGAAGAAAGGTTCTTATTGGGCCAGTTCTCTGAATCACATTGTGATCCGTTATGCAGATGTATTGCTGATGCGTGCCGAAGCACTGATTCAGTTGAACGACGGACGTATCACCGATGCCATCTCATTAATCAATGAGGTACGCAGCCGTGCTGCCGGAAGCACCATGCTGATCTTCAATTATAAAGAAGACTACGGAGTGAACTTCAAAGTGACTCCTTACGACCTGAAAGCTTACGCTCAGGACGAAGCCATGAAAATGCTGAAATGGGAACGCCGCGTAGAGTTCGGTATGGAAAGCTCACGTTTCTTTGACCTTGTAAGATGGGGAGAAGCCAAAGATGTCATCAATGCTTATTACGTGACGGAAGCATCCCGTTGCTCTATCTACAAGAATGCGGGCTTTACGGAAAATAAGAACGAATATCTTCCTGTTCCATTCGAACAGATCAGCGCAAGTAATGGAAATTATACACAGAATTTCGGTTGGTAACTAACCATCTTAAAACAAAGAATACAATGAAATCAATCATAAAACAACTCTATACCATCCTGTTGGTGACTTTGGCTTGCGTTACAGTCACAGGATGTAGTGATGACTTCAAATCCGGCCTTCGTCTGGACGGAGATGTTTGGGTGAACTCTATCCGGCTGGATGAATACGCAGGAACTGTCGACTATCAGAATAAGGCAATCGTAGTAGGAGTGCCCTACGATTACGATATTACCCGCATGGTGGTCACAGAAATGAATCTTTCCGAAGGAGCCAAGGCTAGCATCGCTATCGGTGAGACAATCGACTTTTCTCTTCCCGTATCTTTGACGGTGAAGAATGGCGATGTACAAATGAGCTACACGATTACCGTGAAGAGAGATGAGGCGAAGATACTGACCTTCAAATTGAATGATACTTATGTAGGAAAGGTAGACCAGTTATCGAAAACCATTTCTGTAGTCGTTCCGCTGACAGTGGATATCACTCAGTTGAAAGGTACGTTTACCGTAACGGACGGAGCTACCGTGACTCCGGCATCCGGAAGTATTCAGGACTTTACGAACCCCGTCACTTACACGGCAACTTACCGTTCGGCAGTAACTCCTTATGTGGTAACGGTTACTCAGGGAAATGTGATTCCGACTGCCTTTGTCGGTACGGCTTCTTCCGTCAGCCTTCTGACGAGTCCCGAAGAGAAAGCCGCTGCCCAATGGATGATGGATAATGTATCGATGTCCGAATATATCTCATTCAAGGATGTAGTGGACGGAAAAGTGGATTTAGGTAAATATACCGCTATCTGGTGGCATTTCCACGCAGACAATGGTGACAATCCTCCTTTGCCGGATGACGCGAAAGCGGCAGCGGAGAAGTTTAAAGTCTACTATCAGAATGGTGGTAATCTGCTGCTGACCCGTTACGCTACTTTCTATATCGCCAATCTCGGCATCGCCAAAGACGAGCGTGTACCGAACAATAGCTGGGGAGGAAACGAAGACTCGCCCGAAATCACCTCTGCTCCGTGGAGCTTCCTGATTACTGGTAGCGAATCACATCCGTTATTCCAGGATTTAAGATGGAAAGATGGAGACAAGTCGACAGTCTATACCTGTGATGCCGGCTATGCGATCACCAATAGCACAGCGCAGTGGCATATCGGGACAGACTGGGGAGGTTATGACGACCTGAACGCATGGCGTAACCTGACAGGAGGAATCGATTTGGCACATGGAGGCGACGGGGCGGTAGTCATTGCCGAATTTGAACCGCGTTCCAATAGCGGACGTACGCTCTGTATCGGTTCCGGCTGCTATGATTGGTACGGCAAGGGAGTAGACGCTTCTGCCGACTACTATCACTACAACGTAGAGCAAATGACTCTCAATGCAATCAACTACTTGTGTAAATAAAAAGAATAAGCAACAATGATGAAAAATATGATCTTACCTATAGCATTTACCGCACTGATAGCTTCGATGACTGCTTGCAGTGACGAGACTGACCCCATCTTGACTCAGAAAGACTGGGACGGTACAGCCACATACTTCCAATCGAGTGATGAGCATGGCTTCTCGATGTACTATAAGCCACAGGTCGGCTTTGTAGGTGACCCGATGCCATTCTATGATCCGGTTGCCAAGGACTTTAAAGTGATGTACCTGCAAGATTACCGTCCGAACTCCGAAGCTACGTACCATCCCATTTTCGGGGTGGCTACCAAAGACGGTGCTACTTACGAATCTCTCGGCGAACTGATTTCCTGCGGAGGGCGTGACGAACAGGATGCTGCCATCGGCACAGGAGGAACGATCTATAACCCTGCCGACAAACTGTATTATACCTTCTACACCGGTAATAAGTTCAAGCCTTCTTCCGACCAGAATGCTCAGGTAGTGATGGTAGCTACTTCTCCCGATTTCAAGACATGGACCAAGAACCGCACCTTCTACCTGAAAGGAGATACGTATGGTTATGACAAGAATGACTTTCGTGACCCGTCCCTGTTCCAGACCGAAGACGGTGTGTATCACATGCTGATTGCTACCCGCAAGAACGCAAAAGGGCATATCGCCGAATTTACCTCTGCCGACCTGAAAGAGTGGGAATCTGCCGGAACCTTTATGACCATGATGTGGGACCGTTTCTACGAATGTCCGGACGTATTCAAGATGGGAGACTGGTGGTATCTGATTTATTCGGAACAGGCTTCCTTCATGCGTAAAGTACAATATTTCAAAGGCAGAACGCTGGAAGATTTGAAAGCAACTACCGCTAATGATGCCGGAATATGGCCGGACAATCGTGAAGGAATGCTGGACAGCCGCGCATTCTATGCCGGAAAGACCGCTTCCGACGGAACAAACCGCTACATTTGGGGTTGGTGTCCCACACGTGCCGGAAATGATAATGGAAATGTTGGTGATGTAGAACCCGAATGGGCAGGCAATCTGGTAGCACAACGTCTGATTCAACACGAAGACGGTACTTTAACCCTCGGAGTACCCGATGCAATCGACCGTAAATACACTTCCGCACAAGAAGTGAAAGTAATGGCAAAAGATGGTAACGTGACCGAAAGCGGTAAAACCTATACTTTGGGCGAAGGTGCCTCCGTCATCTTCAACCGTCTGAAAGTACATAACAAGATTTCTTTCACCGTAAAGACCGCTTCGAATACGGACCGTTTCGGAATCTCTTTTGTACGTGGAACGGATTCCGCTTCCTGGTATAGTATCCATGTCAATGCCGATGAAGGCAAAGCGAATTTTGAGAAAGACGGTGACGATGCCAAATACTTATTCGATAATAAATTCAATATTCCGGCAGATAATGAATATCGTGTGACGATTTACAGTGACCAGTCCGTCTGCGTGACTTATATCAACGACCAGTTATCTTTCACCAACCGTATCTACCAAATGCAGAAGAACCCGTGGTCACTCTGCTGTTATAAAGGTGAAATAACTGTATCAGACGTTCAGGTAAGCACTTATTGATGAAAACTACACCGGCAAGTAACATCTTTTACAGCGTTTGAAACAAAAGTGATAGGCGCTAACCTTGGAAGCGCCTATCTTTGCACTGTAACAACTATCAAAAGTATAACAACCTTAATACCATAGAACATGAATGTATTTTTGCCTGTCAAACAACTTCAGACCTTTCTGATTTGTTTTATTCTCATGACTATTTCTGTTTCAACCCGAGCGGCGGATTCTCCTTTGCTGATTAAGAATCTGGGAGAAGGTCATTGCCTTGTACGTGTCAATACTTCCCAGAAGTACCTGCTTCTGCCCGTAGAGGATGCGTCTCCCGATGTACGTATCAGCATGATCGTTAATAATAAAGAGGTGAAAAACTTCGACGTGCGTCTCGCCATACATAAAGTAGATTACTTTGTTCCGGTAGACCTTTCCGACTTTTCCGGCAAAACGGTCTCTTTCAAGTTCAAGATGAACTCCAACGATCCGATCCGTGTCAATCTTTCGCCGGATAATACCGCTTGCTGCAAGGAAATGAAACTCTCCGACACGTTCGATACGACCAACCGTGAAAAGTTTCGTCCGACCTATCACTTCTCTCCCCTTTACGGATGGATGAACGACCCGAACGGAATGGTCTATAAAGACGGTGAATACCATCTTTTTTACCAGTACAACCCTTATGGCTCCAAATGGGGAAACATGAACTGGGGACACGCTATCAGCAAAGACCTCGTAAACTGGGAACACCGCCCCGTTGCGATAGCACCGGATGCGCTTGGTACTATCTTCAGCGGCTCTGCCGTGGTAGATCATAACAATACAGCCGGCTTCGGAGCAGGCGCAATCATCGCCATCTATACACAAAACAGCGACCGTCAGGTACAAAGCATCGCTTATAGCACTGACAACGGACGCACTTTCACCAAATACGAAAACAACCCCGTACTTGTATCCGAAGCTCGTGATTTCCGCGACCCGAAAGTTTTTTGGTACGAAGCAACAAAACGCTGGATCATGGTGCTCGCAGTGGGACAGGAAATGCAGATTTTCTCTTCTCCCAATCTGAAAGACTGGGCATTTGAAAGCAGCTTCGGCGAAGGATACGGTGCTCACGGCAACGTATGGGAATGCCCCGATTTATTCGAACTTCCGGTAGAGGGCACCAACGAAAAGAAATGGGTATTGCTTTGCAGCCTCGGTGACGGTCCTTTCGGTGACTCCGCTACTCAATACTTTATCGGTAGCTTCGACGGCAAGAAATTTAGTTGTGACAATCAGCCGAATGTCACAAAATGGATGGACTGGGGAAAAGACCATTATGCTACAGTTACTTGGAGCGATGCCCCCGACAACCGCCGTATCGCCATTGCATGGATGAGCAACTGGCAATATGCAAATGACGTGCCAACTTCTCAATACCGTAGTCCGAACTCCATCCCTCGTGATTTGAGTCTCTTTGCCATCGACGGTGGGATTTATCTTCAATCCGCTCCTTCTCCCGAATTACTGAAACTGCGTGGTGTTTCCAAAAAGCGCTCATTCAAGGTTAACGGAACACGTATCGTGAAAGATTTGATTCCGAACAATGAAGGTGCTTACGAAATAGAACTGTCCCTTAAGAATCAGCAGGCAGAAATCATCGGTTTCCGTCTCTACAATGACAAGGGCGAAGAAGTAGACATGCAGTACGACATGAAAGAGAAGAAATTCTCGATGGACCGTCGCAAGAGTGGCGAGGTAAGTTTCAACGAAAACTTCCCGATGCTGACTTGGACTGCGATTGAAGGGGATAAGGATGAAATGAAACTCCGCCTGTTTGTAGACAGATCAAGTGTAGAGGCTTTCGGTGACGGTGGACGCTTCGCTATGACCAATCAGGTATTCCCTTCGGAACCTTACAATCATATCGATTTTTACAGTAAAGGAGGAGCTTATAAAGTAGATTCGTTTGTGGTCCATAAGTTGAAGCCATAAATATCTCTTGTTCGCCCTATGCGCTCTTTGTATGTTTCCCTATGGATGAATACGTCTTTCCTTAAGGGATAGTAGGTGGATAGTAGGGATATACTTGTGTTAAACCTACGGTATTACTGATTCGTCACGGCCGTGACGAGTTCCTACCATGGCCGTGGAAAGATCTTCCCACAGCCATGACGAATTCCTACCACGGCCGTGGGAAGTTAGTAATACCGTAGCTTCAAGGTTACTATACCGTAGGTTTAAGATAAAAATACCGTAGGCTTGAGGTATTGATGCAATAAGGAGAGCGTGATTCATATAGGCGACGAACAGATAACTAACGGTAAGTACCCACACGACTAACAGCAGATTGCAAATTGAATCATATAACTGCATGATATAAATAGAATAAGTACTCATGCAAAATATAATTTTATATTATTAGGCACGGATTACGCGGATTACACGGTTGCTATCTGACAGCCATCATTCGAGAAGCCGTGTAATCCGCGTAATCCGTGCCTAAATTTATGATATAAACAAATGATGATAACATATTTAGATAAAAAAAACAATGGAAAACAGTAAAAACTCTTCCCTTTCCAAACTAATCCCGGTGATGCTTTGCTTCTTCGCCATGGGATTTGTTGACCTGGTAGGCATTGCCTCCAATTATGTAAAGGCAGACCTCGGTTTGTCGGACTCGCAGGCGAATATCTTCCCTTCACTGGTATTCTTCTGGTTCCTCATCTTCTCCGTGCCCACAGGCATGTTGATGAGCCGCATCGGTCAGAAGAAAACCGTATTGCTTAGTTTGCTTGTGACTTTTGCTTCTTTGTTATTGCCGGTTTTCGGAGACAGCTATATGCTGATGCTGATTTCTTTCTCCCTTCTGGGCATCGGAAACGCGTTGATGCAGACTTCCCTGAATCCGTTGCTTTCTAACATCGTACGTGGCGACCGTTTGGCAAGTAGCCTGACTTTCGGCCAGTTTGTGAAAGCCATTGCTTCTTTCCTTGCTCCTTATATTGCCATGTGG
>ENA-USYP01002412-USYP01002412.1-human-gut-metagenome-genome-assembly--contig:-NODE-2412-length-11299-cov-5.504188_pt1 | contig 11299 bp, 8 predicted proteins | sample MGYA00250065_ERZ773512 | MGnify/ENA primary metagenome ERZ773512 (study PRJEB29103, sample SAMN06112003) | human gut metagenome | biome: human gut; feature: ankylosing spondylitis patient; material... | reverse complement strand
AATCAATGCACGCTTGATTGCATCTCAACATAAATTGGAAAAAGCCCGGCAAAGTGCTGAGAACTCCATTCGTATCAAGAGCCTTTTTCTGTCGAATATGAGTCATGAAATACGTACTCCACTAAATGCCTTGTCCGGTTTCTCATCTATTCTGACCGATGCTAATATTGACATCGGAACCCGACAACAATGCAATGAAATCATTCAGCAAAATTCAGACTTACTTTTGAAACTGATAGATGGTGCAGTAGTTCGCTAAGCTGCACCGCTTATTGGATCACTCCGTTTTTTTTTTTAATGATACGGCGACCACCGAGATCTACACTCTTTCCCTACACGACGCTCTTCCGATCTACTTACTTTTGAAACTGATAGATGATGTTGTTGACCTTTCCAGTTTGGAAATCGGGAAAATGCAATTCCAGTTTGGAAACAGCGATGCAGTAGCTATTTGTCGCAATGTAGTGGATACGGTAGAGAAGATAAAGCAAACATCCGCCGCAGTCCTATTCCAAACGTCTCAGGAAAAAATGGAAATCTATACGGATGAAGCACGCCTCCAGCAGTTACTTATCAATCTGTTGATTAATGCAACCAAATTTACCACAGAAGGTAGCATAACCTTATTATTGGAGAAAGAATCAGAAGAAATGACTGTGTTTTCGGTTACAGATACCGGTTGTGGGATCGCCCCGGAAAAACAGGGACAGATATTTAACCGTTTTGAAAAGCTGAATGAAAATGCCCAAGGCAGCGGATTGGGACTCTCTATCTGTCAATTGATTGTAGAACGTTTCGGTGGAAGAATATGGATAGATCCTGAATATAAGGATGGTTCCCGCTTCTTGTTTACTCACCCAATTCGCTCTATCAACAGAAAGGAGGCAGCGCAATGAAGCAAACCTTGTTAATACTCGCTCTTTTCCTGCAAAGTTTCCTCGCATTTACAGAAAATATAACAGAAAAATCATCTGTGGCAGACAGTCTGTTAATCGAACTACGTGCACTTCCGCATGACACCACAAGATTAAAATTACTTGAGAAACTCGTGCTTACTGAACAAAACTCTCCGCATTATATAGAATATGCTGAAGAAATGTTCAACGAAGCACAGCGCCAAAAGAATCCTAAATATATATGTAGCAGTACATATTTCAAAATATTATACTACTATAATAAGAATGAAGTCGATAGTGTCAGTAAACTGGTGAACTACGTGAAACCCATTGCCAAACGCATGGAGTTTTTCAGGTTGTACTTCAATGCACAAAAATTGCTTATTTATACTTATACATATAAGGAGAAATATGAATATGCCATCAATGAATCATTAAAAATGCTTGAGAAAGCAGAAGAACTGAATAACACAGACGGCCGTATAGCTGCTTATTCATGTCTGGCAAGTGCATACCATGAAACCAACCGTACAAAAGAAGAAGGAGAAGCACTTCGAAAAGCTCACAAATATGTTTCGGAACAAACAACCAGCAGTACACAGTTTAATGTTCTGAATCAACTAATTGTATTCAGTAAAGACCAGAAAGACTATTCAAGCCTGAAGACGTATCTGAAAGAAAACAAACAGCTATTGCAAAAAATGCTTAGTTTAGATCCGGATATGTATGAATCATATTTCAATCTTTATCTATTCTCAGAAATATTTCAAACTTACTATTATACAGGGATAGGAAAGATAGACTCGGCTAAATATCATATAGAAGAAGCTCAAGACTTCATAACTCCGCAGAGTTATATTCCCTATATGGCCCTGTACTATGATGCAAGTGCGGAGTATTACCGGCATACAAAAGATTATCAGGCTGCACTTCTCTATATAGATTCTGCTCTGATAAAGATGAAACAATTTGAATCTGCCCAAATGGAGTATGCCAAACAATTATCGCGGAAAGCTGACATTCTGCAAGAAATGGGTAAATATGCGGAAGCCCTGCCACTGTACGAAAGTTCCAATCATATTCAGGATTCACTGACTGCTGCCATATCAGCTAAACAACTGGAGGAAATCAAAGAAATACATCATCTGAACCAATTGGTATGGGAACGTGGAAAACTAAGAAATCGTGTACAAACCAGTATTCTTTTGAGCCTCGGAATCATCTTGATCTTATGTATCGGCTATATGTTCCGCATCAATCTGATACGAAAAGCATTAAAGATATCAGAAAAAGAAACTCATAAAGCCACACGACAGACAGAAGAAGCCAATGAAATGAAGAATCGTTTCCTCTCCAATATGAGTCACGCCATCCGTGTTCCCCTAAACGGAGTATTGGGGTTCTCACAAATCATAGCAAACGAAGCGGAAATAGACGATCAAACCCGTAAAGAATATGCGGAAATTATTCAGCAAAACACGGATCAGCTAATGCGTTTAGTCAACAATGTCCTTGATTTGTCGCGCCTGGAAGCCGGTATGATGAAATTCCAAATGAGTAATTATGACATCGTACAGCTCTGCAACGATGCTGTAGGAATGGCACATATGCAGAATTCTACCTTGCATACTCATTTCATCAGTAACATTGACGAATATATCATCCATACAGACACAAACCGGTTCATGCAATTCGTTGTCAGTATTCTAACTTGTCCATTCGCTTCTTTCAAAGAAGAACGTGATCTCAACTTCACTCTGAACAAGAACGGAGAAATATTACGTTTTAAAATCACCAACTGCCCCCTCGCAGACCTCAAATATGCCAATCAAGACTCTGCTTTGCGTAATGATGTCAACCGTCTGTTTATAAAACACTTTGGCGGTACATATCAGGTAATCCCCGATAGCAAAGAAGGTCCAACTATTCTTTTCACTTATCCCGCTACCTCGGTTGAATAATATTATTGCCTTAAATGAAGGTAGATACGTGGATTTTTTGTACTTTTGCGCCTCAATAAGAGTAATTTGTAATTTATAAATAGAATTATATCATCATGTTCGATAATTTAAGCGAAAGACTGGAAAGGTCGTTTAAAATTCTGAAAGGTGAAGGAAAGATCACCGAAATCAATGTTGCGGAAACCCTGAAAGATGTGCGCAAAGCACTGTTGGACGCTGACGTAAACTACAAAGTAGCCAAAACTTTCACTGATACTGTTAAGGAAAAAGCATTAGGACAAAACGTGCTGACAGCTGTAAAGCCCAGTCAGTTGATGGTAAAAATCGTGCACGATGAACTGACTCAATTGATGGGTGGCGAAACAGCAGAGATTGATTTGGAAGGAAAGCCGGCAGTTATTTTGATGTCCGGTCTGCAGGGTTCCGGTAAGACAACTTTCTCAGGTAAGCTGGCACGAATGCTGAAAACGAAAAAGAACAAGAAGCCGTTGTTGGTGGCTTGTGACGTATACCGCCCTGCCGCTATTGAACAGTTGCGCGTACTAGCTGAACAAATTGGAGTTCCAATATACTCTGAACCTGACAGCAAGAATCCGGTGAAAATTGCCGAAAACGCCATTCAAGAGGCTAAAGCCAAAGGATACGATGTGGTCATTGTCGATACAGCCGGACGTCTGGCAGTAGACGAAGAGATGATGAACGAGATTGCCGCTATTAAAAAAGCAATCAATCCAAACGAAATCCTATTCGTAGTAGACTCCATGACCGGCCAGGACGCTGTAAACACAGCAAAAGAGTTTAACGAACGACTTGACTTCAACGGTGTTGTACTAACTAAATTAGATGGTGACACCCGTGGTGGTGCCGCTCTTTCCATTCGTTCGGTGGTGAACAAGCCGATCAAGTTTGTGGGTACAGGTGAAAAACTGGATGCTATTGATCAATTCCATCCCTCACGTATGTCAGACCGTATCCTTGGTATGGGTGACATCGTTTCATTAGTGGAACGTGCCCAGGAGCAGTACGATGAAGAAGAAGCAAAACGCCTGCAAAAGAAGATTGCCAAGAATCAATTCGATTTCAACGATTTCTTGAGTCAGATTGCACAGATCAAAAAGATGGGCAACCTGAAAGACCTGGCTTCTATGATACCGGGTGTAGGTAAAGCTATTAAGGACATTGATATTGATGATAATGCATTTAAAAGTATTGAGGCTATCATCTATTCGATGACTCCGGCAGAACGCAGTAATCCGGCTCTTCTGAACGGTTCGCGTCGTCAACGCATTGCCAAAGGTAGTGGTACGAATATTCAAGAAGTAAACCGTCTGTTGAAACAATTTGACCAAACCCGCAAGATGATGAAAATGGTAACGGGTAGCAAGATGGGCAAAATGATGCCGAAGATGAAATAATAAAGATAAACTGTAAGCATACCAATCCCGCTAATTTCATATTTTAAATGAAGTCAGCGGGATTGTTGTTATATTCGGTTATTTGCTCTATATTTGCGATACTCTTTTAGACCCCTAATGCAAGATAAACTATAATCAAAACAAAAATATTTATATGACATTAATTGATGGAAAAGCAATCTCTGAACAAGTAAAACAGGAGATTGCTGCAGAAGTAGCAGAAATTGTAGCAAAAGGTGGCAAATGCCCTCACCTTGCTGCAATTCTTGTAGGCCACGATGGTGGCAGCGAAACGTATGTTGCTGCCAAAGTGAAAGCATGCGAAGTTTGTGGATTCAAATCCAGCCTCATCCGTTATGAAGCGGATGTTACGGAAGAAGAGCTCCTTGCTAAAGTACGTGAATTAAATGAAGATGCAGATGTTGACGGATTTATCGTACAGCTCCCATTACCCAAGCATATCTCTGAGCAAAAAGTGATTGAAACTATCGATTATCGTAAAGATGTAGACGGGTTTCATCCCATCAATGTAGGTCGCATGTCCATAGGATTGCCTTGCTATGTATCAGCAACCCCTAACGGTATTCTTGAACTACTGAAACGCTATCAAATAGAAACTTCGGGTAAGAAGTGTGTAGTATTGGGACGTAGTAATATCGTCGGTAAACCAATGGCTGCACTGATGATGCAGAAAGCCTATCCGGGAGATGCTACTGTAACCGTATGCCATAGCCGGAGTAAAGATCTTGTAAAAGAATGCCAGGAAGCCGATATCATCATCGCTGCATTGGGACAACCCAACTTTGTGAAAGCTGAAATGGTAAAAGAAGGTGCCGTAGTTATTGATGTAGGTACTACACGTGTACCGGATTCTACAAAAAAATCAGGCTTCAAACTGACTGGAGATGTTAAGTTTGACGAGGTTGCTCCGAAATGTTCATTTATCACTCCTGTGCCGGGTGGTGTAGGACCGATGACCATCGTTTCTTTGATGAAGAATACATTGCTGGCTGGTAAGAAAGCAATATATCAATAATAAAAATACCGAATACCGGAAGGAGCCTCTTGTGACAACTTGACTCCTTTCGGTATTTATTTTATCCAGTGGAACCTTAATCCGCTCAAAGTCATGAGACAGACAATCCCTCTTGCATTACTTTTCTTCTTTATATCGTGTTGTAGCACAGCACAGGAACAAGTAGTACCGGAATCCACTGATACAATCCCCCCTGCAAAAATCACTCTATTATTTGTAGGTGATCTGATGCAACACCAAGCCCAGCTTGACGCTGCGCGTACAGATAAAGGGACTTATGACTACTCTCCCTGCTTCTCTCTAGTAAAAGAGCAAATCAGTGGGGCGGATATCGCTATCGGCAATTTAGAAGTACCTATCGGTGGAAAACCTTATAGTGGTTATCCGGCTTTCTGTGCACCTGATGAATATTTATATGCCATTAAAGAGGCCGGTTTCAATGTTCTGTTAACTGCTAACAATCACTGTCTCGACCGCGGTAAAAAAGGTTTGGAACGTACAATCCTAATGTTAGATTCCTTACGTATCCCCTACACCGGAACTTATAGAAATGAAGAAGAACGCCGTCAACGATACCCATTACTCATTCACAAAAACGGTTTTCGAATTGCCCTTCTTAACTATACCTATGATACCAATGGAGTTAAGCCATCCTCTCCCAACATAGTGAACTATATTGATAAGAAAATCATGTTACAGGATATCGATACAGCACGAACATGGCAACCTGATGTTATCATTGCCTGTATGCATTGGGGAAACGAATACCAATCGCTACCCAGTCGCGAACAGCAACAATTGGCTGATTGGTTATTGAAACAGGGCGTTACCCATATCATCGGTAGCCATCCTCATGTTATACAACCCATGGAACTACGTACCGATAGCATTACCAGAACACAACACGCTGTAGTATATTCTTTAGGGAATTTCATCTCCAATATGAGTAAAGTAAATACTGACGGAGGACTTATATTCACATTAGAATTAGAAAAAGACACCACAACATCTACTTCCCCACAAGTTCGAGTACAACGTTGCGAATATAATTTGGTATGGACAGCACGTCCCAATCTCACCAAAGAAAAAAATTATGTGCTTTATCCTACAGATTCCACATCTATTTCAAAGCTCCCGGAAGCTGCACGTAACCATCTGAATATCTTCGTCAAAAACTCCCGAAAGCTCCTCCAACAGCACAATGTAGGAATTAAGGAGAATAAAAAATAATGCAGATTTCAATAAAATATTTCGCCAAATATTTGCAGTATTAAAGATAATACCTATCTTTGCACCGCGTTTGAGAAATGACGCAAACATGGTGACTGTAGTTCAGTTGGTTAGAGCGTCAGATTGTGGTTCTGAATGTCGTGGGTTCGAGTCCCATCAGTCACCCAAAGAAATCCTTATAAGTCAAATACTTATGAGGATTTTTTCTTTATACAAGTCTATTGTATTACTACTAAATTTTGAGATAAATCCCTCCTAAATCTGTAGTTGTTGGTCTATTGTTGTTCCCAAAATACAGGAGTTAACATGCTGACATTCAAAGCAGAAATATTAAAAAGCAAGCAAAAATCTGATGGTACTTACAATGTGAAGATTAGAATGACTTATAATAGAGAAGTCAAGAGGCTATCAACTAATATCTTTGTTAGAGCAAGTGACCTTACCAAGTCACTCAAATTGAAGAATCCCAAACTTATTAAAGAGACTGACAACCTAGTCAGGCAGTATCAAGAGATATGTGCTACTCTTCCCTTGGATGCATCCACATATACCATAGATGAGATATTGGAGCACATAAGAATAAGTCAAGAGAAGAATAAAACCATAGATTTCATCCAGTTCTGCAAAGAGTGGTTAGAAACCACAGAAAGCAAAGGAAAGAAGAATTATAAATCAGCACTCAATGCATTCATAGCTTATATAGGCAAGGAGCATTTAACCACAAGCCAAGTTACTCAAGATTTATTAAAAGGCTTCATGGAGCATCTGCACTTGAAGAGAGCCAAGCAAATAACAGAACTTGAAAGAAAAGGTAAAAGAATCCCTTCTAACAGAATGCTTTCCCTCTATTTAGGTAGTATCAGACATCTATTTAATGAAGCTAAGAAGCAATACAATGACTATGACAGAGGTATCATTATCATCCCTAACTCTCCCTTTGAGAACTTCAAAGTTCCTAAACAAGAAGCAACAAGGAAAAGAGCATTATCAGCAGAATTAATCAGAAAAATATGGGAATTACCCCATATTACTAATATTAGTGATGGTAAGGAAAAAATCTGTCCTTATAATCTTGCTAAAGATTGCTTCATCCTCTCCTTCTGTTTAATGGGAATGAACTCTATAGACTTATATAATTGTGACAACCTCCAAGACACTATTATAACCTACTACAGAAGCAAGACTACTGGAAGGAGGCTTGATAGAGCTAAAATGCAAGTTAAAATTCCCCCTATACTTCTGCCACTTGTAAAGAAGTATAAAGATTATACCAGCAAAAGAGTATTCAAATTCTATCAAATGTACAACACAGCAAATAACTTTAACAGAGCTATCAATATTGGCTTGAAGGAAGTAGGAAAAATACTCAATATAGATGATTTGGAATACTATGCAGCAAGGCACTCATGGGCTACTTTAGCAGTCAATAAAGTAGGCATAGACAAATATGCAGTCCATGCAGCACTTAATCACATTGATGAGGCTATGAAAGTCACAGACATATACATTGAAAGAGACTTCAAGATTGAGAATGAAGCAAACTTGAAGGTTCTTCAATATGTATTTGGAAGTGAAGAGTTGAAGTAGTGTTAAAAGAATCTCTGTAGTTGATGGACTATGGAGATTCTTTTTTGTATTCATTTGTTTGCTTTTTATTAGGAGAAGTGAATACAATATATTACTTTTGATTATCATCAAGTGAATAATAATCATGAATAATAATAGTATAATAGAGAGTAGTATTATTTCTGTTGGAAAATATGAAATCTTATATGGAACAGGAGTAGCTGCATCTTTTGAAGAAGATACACCTAAAGTTATTCAATATCTAAACAATGCAAAAGTCAGGTATTATGATGTTGATTTAAAATGTGACATTAATTGGAAAGAGATAGGGAAATCCATTAATTCTATTAGTTTCTTGATGCCAAGAGACAATGCCTATTTAGGAGATGTATTTATTACTACTCCCTGTGGCTTAATAAAAAAGAATAGAACTGGAGTTGGAGCTACTACCCTTGAATTAAGTTCTCCAAGAAATAGCATTGTGGTTGTTCCTACAAGAGCATTAGCCTACAATAAAGCAATAAATAGCAAAATAGAAGGAGAAGAAAACAAGTATAAAATTCTTTATGTAGGGGGAAAGATTGCAGGTTTTAATGTGCCAACCCCATCTGCATATATTGCAGATTCATCTATTGAATATAAGAAATTTATTGTTGTTGTTGATAGTTTCCCTGGACTTTTAAAAGACATAGGTGAGAATAATTATAAGAACTATTTTCTTATGATAGATGAGATTGATTCTTATCAATATGATTGTAGCTATAGACCTAACATGGAAGATGTCATTGATTACTATTTTCAATTTCCACCTACACAAAGATGCTTAGTCTCAGCAACAATTGGCAAATTTTCAAATAAAACTATAGAAGAAGAGCCTATTATTAATGTGAAATTTAATGAGCCATTACCAAGAACTATTAAATTAGTTCATACTGATGATATTGATATAAGGGTTAAAAAAACAATTGAAGAAATTACTTCTACTTATCCGAATCACAAAATATTGATAGCATACAATTCAATATCAGGCTGTACATATATTATCAATAGCCTTGATGAAGAATTGAGAAGAGATTGTGCTATGTTATGTAGTGCAAAGAACAGTGAGATTGTAGAGTATTATAGTGACATTACTAACAAGCAGCTTCCTAAAAAGATTTCATTCATGACTTGTACTTATTTTGTAGGCATAGATATTTCAGAGAGGTTTCACCTCATCTCTGTTATCAATTCAAAAAAAACACATACTGTTTTATCCACAGATAAGCTACAGCAGATAGCTGGTAGATGCAGGGATGCAGAAGGTCTCCTTAGTGAAACTATAATCTATTCAACTAAGGCAGTTCTTTATGATATAGACCCTAATAATATAGAGAACCAAGTACTTGAAGATGCCCAACAGTTATCTATCTTTGGAACATTATATCCAATCCTTCAAGAGAAATTCACATCTAATTTCTATTTATTCAGAGAAGAGTTTGATTCTAAGGAACTTATAGAAGGAACTGCAAAGCGTTATTATGGAACTAGTCCAGTCAAAATATTGAGAAAAAATGTCATAGGACAATTAGTTCCCTCCTTTTTTAATATAGATAATGTAAGAATACAAGTGGAATTGTTAAAGACCCTGTTTAATCAGAGTTTCACCTTAAGGGATAAGTTGGTACATGAAGGACACCATGTTGATTTTCAGGTTTATCAAGAAACAACCAGCATCTCTGATGCTATTATAGAGGAAACAGATACACAATTGGAAGAAAGAAATCAATCTCAGCAAGAGAATATTATTTCAAGATTGCAAGAGGTGTCTTCACTGGAAGAAAGAAAGAGTCTAGCAAGAAGACTACATTCTGAATGTACTAGAAAAAATGCTATGTTCCTTGAACATTTTATTGAACTACAAGAATATGTTCCATTTAACACTTTAATTGAAAAACTGCCACAATTCGACAAGCCTAAAAGCTATAATAGCTTCTATAATTACGTATTATTTTGGGCATTAGAAGATAATCATTCTATAAAAGGTACAATATATAGGATTTTCCCCCTAAATGCAATATTTACAGGAAATGAATTAACAGATAAATTTAACACTATATATTCTGGAATATTAGGATATAATGAATTAAGTTCCAAGCAAGCTATTCCATTAATAAAAGCATTCTGCGCACTTTCTAACAGAACCTCTAAAAGAGTAAATGGCAAGCCTATTGGTGCATATAAGATAATTAGTCATAACCCTTTTGATTTTGAAGCTCACATAGAACCTCTACAACGTCTTTCTTCAAGTCAAGATATGCGTAGAAAATTTAGATTTCCCTAATTTTGTATTCACTTCTCTTATATTAGAAATAACGATGTAAATACATAGTCCATACCTACCCCCCAGTCTTCACACATAGAGGCTGGGGGGGGACTATATCCTGCCATTAGCAATACATAACTATTTTTACCCCACACTTCAAGTATTCTCCAATTTTTTATTTTGTTTTTTATAAGTCTATATGCTACTTAATTAGCATCAACAGCCCCCTAATCTTGCAATATTGGGCTACTCCCCCTATCATGTTTGTGGGGATGAAGCTAAAGTAGATTGGATAATGAACTAGAATAGGATGCTCATTACACTAATACAAACAGCAATGCTCATTACTTCCCCCTATGCACTTGAAGGTAGTCAATGATGGAATTACCTCATTAAGTACAACAATTAAATTACAGAATTATGGGAAAGTTAAAGTTTTTAGAGACAATGACTATCAATGAGTTCAAGTCTCAGAAGGAAGTTAAAGCTATTGAAGTGAAGCAGAATCCACACACTGGTAAATGCTTCTTTGTATATGGCTGTGAAACTGGTGCAGTGAGTGACAAATTTATTAATGGAGAAATCACCAATCCAGTTATTTCACAAGTATGCTCACCTGACACTGGTGATATGTTCTATATGCTTCATCAGAAGGGTGAAGGTGATTGTATGACCTTGGCAACTTTATAAAGGTTATGCTTATCACTTGAAGAGTAGTACAGTTGAAAGGCTGGCTACTCTTTTTGCTTTATACACTAACCATCAACAATTAATAGATTACAATATGTTGAATTTAAGAGTATCATCAAAGAACCATTTCGGAGAATATGCTACGGCGATATTCGGCTCGCTATGGCTCGATTGACAGCATGATAGCCGGGACGCCGGAA